>Ga0079997_125424_pt1 | contig 47839 bp, 53 predicted proteins | sample PerSpoCPS_CMetaG_FD_69200 | JGI IMG/M metagenome (GOLD analysis project Ga0079997, IMG submission 69200) | Archaeal communities from Yellowstone National Park, Wyoming, USA - Perpetual Spouter C (PS_C) MetaG (SPADES assembly) (version 2) | ecosystem: Environmental > Aquatic > Thermal springs >... | reverse complement strand
ATTTGTCACATCATCACTTCGTCACTCCATCACTTCGTTACTTCGTCACTCCGTCACTCCCATTCCAACGCCGTATTGCCGTACGGCCGTACTGCCCTTTATGATGTCAGCGGTTGGGCGATTCGGCAACGGAGGGTCTCCGATGCGTCCGATGCGAGTACTCGGGGCCTTATTCCTGGGAGCCGTCATCGCCGGCGGCCTGGGTTCGGTCCGAGCCGGCGAGAGTCACCCCTTCACGGTCCATGACTTGGTCGCCATGGACCGTCTGTCGGACTGGCAGGTCTCACCGGACGGACGGCACGTCGTCTTCGTCGTCAGCTCGGTCGACCTGGAGGGCAATCGGCGCCGGACGGACCTCTGGCTGGTCCGCACCGACGGGACGGGCCTACGGCGGCTGACGACCCATCCGGCCAACGACTGGAATCCCCGTTGGGCACCGGACGGAAAGACGATTTACTTTCTGTCGACCCGCTCGGGTTCGTCTCAGGTCTGGCGTATCTCGGTCGACGGCGGGGAAGCCGAGGCCGTCACGGCCCTTCCCCTGGACGTGGGAAACCTGGCCGTGTCTCCGGACGGCCGGCTTCTGGCCTTCACGGTGGAGGTCTTTCCCGACTGCGGCACCCTGACGTGTACGAAACAGCGCCTGGACGAAGCGTCCCGGCGGAAGGCGACGGGCCGCCTCTTGGACCGTCTTTTCCTCCGCCACTGGGACACCTGGAAAGACGGGCGCCGCTCCCATCTATTCGTCATGTCCGTCTCGGGAGGCGAGCCCGTCGACGTCATGAAGGGGATGGACGCCGACACGCCCTCGAAGCCCTTCGGGGGACCCGAGGAATTCACCTTTACGCCCGACGGTCGGGCCCTGGTCTTTACGGCCCGGGACGCCGGTCGGGAAGAGGCGTGGTCGACGAACTTCGACCTCTTCCTCGTCCCCGTCGACGGTTCGGCCCCGCCCCGGAACCTGACGGCATCGAATCCGGCCTGGGACACGACGCCCGTCTTTTCACCGGACGGCCGGACGCTGGCCTATCTGGCTCAGCGCCGCCCCGGCTACGAGTCGGACCGGTTCCGCATCGTCCTCCGGACTTGGCCGGACGGTCCGGAGCGCTGGTTGACCGAGGAATGGGACCGCTCGCCCCAGGGGATCGTCTGGTCCCGGGATGGAAAGACGATTTACACGACGGCCCCGAACCTCGGCCAGGTCTCCCTGTTTGCCGTAGACGTCTCGACGGGTCGGGTCCGGACGGTCGTCCGGGACGGCCACGTGCGGTCTCCCGCCCTCGCCGCAGACCGTATCCTCTTCGGCCTCGACCACCTGCGGTCACCCGTCGAGCTGTATACGGTCCGACCGGACGGCTCGGACCTCCGGCCGATCACTCGGATGAACGCCGAACGCCTCGCGGCCGTTCGCATGGGCGAGCCCGAGCAGTTCACCTTTCGGGGGTGGAACGACGAGACGGTGTACGCCTACATCGTCAAGCCCGTCGACTTCGACCCCTCCCGGAAATATCCCGTCGCCTTTCTCATCCACGGCGGTCCCCAGGGCTCATTCGGCAACGAATTCCACTACCGGTGGAATCCCCAAGTCTATGCCGGAGCCGGCTACGCCGTCGTCATGGTCGACTTTCACGGATCGACGGGCTATGGGCAGGCCTTCACAGACTCCATCCGGGGCGACTGGGGCGGCAAACCCCTGGAAGACCTCCAGAAGGGCTTAGAAGCCGCCCTGGCCCGCTACCCCTGGATGGACGGCCAGCGGGTCTGCGCCCTCGGAGCCTCCTACGGGGGATACATGATCAACTGGATCGCCGGGCAGTGGCCGGACCGGTTTCGGTGCCTCGTGAATCACGATGGCGTCTTCGACATGCGTCTGATGTATTATACGACCGAGGAGCTGTGGTTCCCCGAGTGGGAGCATGGCGGTCCCTACTGGGCAAATCCCGAGGGTCACGAGAAGCACAACCCGGCCCTATACGTCGACCGGTGGAAGACACCCATGCTGGTCATCCACGGGGGCCTTGACTTTCGGGTCCCGGACACGCAGGGGATCGCTACCTTCACGGCCCTCCAGCGGCGGGGCATCCCGAGCCAGTTCCTGTATTTCCCCGACGAGAACCACTGGGTCCTGAAGCCGCAAAACAGCATTCAGTGGCACGAAACGGTCCTCGCCTGGCTGGACCGCTGGTTGAAGATGTAAGATACAGGATGCAAGATGCAGGATACAGGATGCACGATGCAGGATGCAGGATGCAAGATGCAGGATGCACGATGCAGGATGCAGGATGCAGGATAGCACCAAACTCGTTTTCAGGAAGACGCATGGGAGATCGACGGCTCCTGATGGGAGTTATTATGAAAACTTACCAAGATTTGGAAATCTATCAGATGGCTCATCGGCTGGCTGTCGAGATTCACCGCATGAGTTTTACGGAACTGCCCCGCTGGGAGCATCCCGAAGAAGCCCGCCAAGTCCGCCGTTCGGCCAAATCGGTCGCCGCTAATATCGTGGAGGGCTTCGGACGCCGCCGCTATAAGGCCGAGTTCCTGCGCTTTTTGGTATACGCCCACGCCTCCTGCGATGAAACGATCGAGCACCTGCGACTCCTGCGAGATACAGGCTCGCTGGCCGCCGAGCGGGCCGAAGCCCTTATCCAGGAATACGAGGTCCTGAGCCGAAAGCTGTATCAGTTCATCGAGGGCGTCCGACGAACCCATCGCCCCGCCTTGTAATATCCTGCATCCTGCATCTTGTATCCTGCATCTTGCATCTTGTATCCTGCATCTTGCATCCTGCATCCTGCATCTTGCATCGTGCATCTTGCATCCTGTATCCTGCATCTTGCATCCTGCATCCCCATGGGCGGTTAGCTCAGCGGTAGAGCGTCGGCCTTACAAGCCGAAGGCCGGGGGTTCGAAACCCCCACCGCCCACCCCGAGGCCTTAGCCTGTCGAGGGCCCCAGGCGCTGACGGTAGGCTTCATAGGCGGCTCGTACATCGTCCAGGTGATCTCCCCCGAACTTCTCGAGCCAGGCATCGGTCAAGACCCAAGCGACGAGGGCCTCGGCGATGACGACGGCCGGGACGACGGCACAGACGTCGGACCGCTCAAAGGCCGCCTCGTGGGGCTCGCCGGTCTCGATGCTGACGGTCCGGAGGCGCTTCCGGAGGGTCGCCAGAGGCTTGAGATAGACCCGGGCTACGACGGGCGCCCCGTTGGTCACGCCCCCCTCGAGTCCGCCGGCCCGATTCGTCAGACGGTAGAAGCACCGCTCGGGACTGTAAAAGATTTCATCATGGACCTGACTCCCGGGTCGGTCGGCGCTGAGGATGCCGTCTCCGACCTCGACGGCCTTTACGGAGGGGATGGACATCAGGGCCGCCGCCAGACGGGCGTCAAGGCGTCGGTCCCAATGGGTGTAGCTCCCAAGGCCCGGGGGGACGCCGACGGCCATGACCTCCACGACGCCGCCCAGCGTATCCCCGGCCTGTCCCGCCGCCTCGATGGCCTCGATCATTGCCTGGCGGGCCTGGGTGTCGACGCAGGGGAGGGGGTCCATCGGGTCGAGACGACAGACGGTCTCCCACTCGACGGTCCGATCCGGGGGGAGGCCGATCCCCCCGATCCGGCGGACGTGGCCCCGGACGTCTACGCCGAACAGGGCCAGAAAGCCCTTGCAGAGGGCTCCGACGGCCGTCCGGATGGCCGTTTCCCGAGCGCTGGCCCGCTCCAGGACGTTTCGCAGGTCCGTATGCCCAAACTTCAGGCCGCCTGCCAGGTCCGCATGGCCCGGCCGGGGGTGAATGACCCGTCGCCTTTGGGCCGCCGGAGGGGGTTCGACCGCCCAGGGGTCCATGACGTCCTGCCAGTTTGTCCAGTCCCGATTTTCGATCAGCAGGGCGAGGGGGCTCCCCAGGGTGCGACCGAAGCGGACGCCGGCCAGGAAGCGGACCTCATCCCGCTCGATCTTCATGCGGGCGCCGCGACCGACGCCGACCTGCCGTCGGCGCAGGTCCTGCTGGATGCGCTCGAGGTCTACGGGCACGCCGGCCGGAAAGCCCTCGACGACGGCGACCAGAGCCGGGCCATGCGACTCACCGGCCGTCAGGACGCGAATCCGAAAGCCGGTCACGGTCTCACCGGTCCTCGGTGTTCGGTATCCGGCCCTCGGCCATAGAGGGATGAGGGAGATACGACCTTCCTCGCCCCTCGTCCGGGCCGAGGACCGAAGGCCGGACACCGAATCCGGCACCCTACTGCCCTACTGCCCTATTGCCTTATTGCCTTATTGCCCTACTGCCTTATTGCCTTACTGCCTTACTGCCCTATTGCCCTACTGCCTCACTGCCCTATTGCCTCATTGCCCTACTGCCCTGTCACTCCGCCCCTCTATTGGGTTTGGGCTTCTCCGACGGCGGGGGGTGGGCTTCCATCCACTGGAGGCCCCGGGGGTCGCGGGTCGTTTCGTAGTACTGACGCATCCGTTCGTAAGCGGCCGGGCGGTTACCCCGCCGGTCCAGGAGAAGCGCTTCATAGTACATCAGGATCGGCTCCCTGTATACCCAGGCCAGGGCTCCGAGGACGACCTCCAGCCGGTCCAGGTCCCGGGATTCCGTGCTGGTCTGGACGAGACGGTCGAGCCAGGCGTGGAGCTCCTCGGGACGGGTCCAGCCGCCGCCTTGGGTGGGGTCGTCGCCGGCGTCCGGGTTCCCTCCGGATTCGCCGGTGTTCCACCGCCAGCGGGGCCAGTAGGGTGTGCGGACGGGAATCCAGCGCCACTGCGTGTGGACCCAGCTCCGGACGGGTCCCTCCGGGAATCGGCCCCCCAGGGCGTTCTGGGCCCACAGGTACAGCCACTGGGCCGACGTCCGGTCGTGGAGCCGGTCGGCGGCCCAGGCGGCACACAGCAGGAGGGTCGGATGAAACGTCGTCGGCCACAATGTCGGGACGGCTTCCCGCACGTAGGCCCAGTCCTCCATCAGGAGGGCCAGCATCAGGCGATTCCAGGCCAGGACCGGGGCGTCGGGTCGGATTTGCAAGGCTCGGTCGATGTAATACCGGGCCTGGTCCGTCTGACCCATAACGGCCAGGACAATCCCGAGGTCGTTGGAGACGACGGGGCCGGGGTCCTGGGTCGAGAGGTCCAGCAAGATCCGAAGGGCGGCTGACCACCGCTGGCGGAGGAAGTACCACGTGGCGACCCACAGGCGCTGTTGGGGGTCCATCGGCTGGGTGGACCGTTGCTGAATCCACGAGTCCAGGGAGCTGGCCGCCGCGTCGTCCAGGCCGTTTAGGTCCATCGCCGTCCAAACCTGGGCCCATCGGGGGGCCTCAAAAGTCGGGGCCAGGGCGGCCAGACGGGCCAGTCGGTCGAAGCGTTCGCTCGGCGGGTCCGTCCAGAGGGCCTTGACGTAGGACTCGAAGGACTCCATCGGGACGGGCGGCCAGAAGGAGTCGGCGATCCGGGCCGGGATACCGACCCGAACCAGTCGGGAACGGAGGGTTTCCAAGAGTGCCTGCAGGAGCCGAGGAAACTCGGTCAGGCGACCCTCGACGGACCACTGCTCCAGGGGTCGCCGAGCTGACGGGTCCGCCATCTGCACGGAGATCGTCAGGTCCGGGGCTTTCTCGCCGGACGACCGGTAGTACCCCGTGAGGAGGAGCGCAGACCGGCTCTGACGGGCTAGCCATAAGGCCGTCGGGAGCGAGAGGGGAAGCGGGTAGGCAAAGCCGTGGGCCTCGAAGAGTTGCCGCCGGGTCCAGTGGGACGGGATGACATAGGGCCCCTCCAGCTCGACGTTGTGGCCGATGACCTCGACGATGGCCTCCCCGAGCCAGAACAGGTCCGGCCGGCCCGTGCGGTTTTCGAAGGGAAGAAGGAGGATGAAGGCCGGCTCCTCGGTCCTCCCGGAAGGCCCCGCCGCTGGCGGCACCTGGCTCCGGCCGACCGGCAGGAGACCCCAGGCCAGGACACCGAGGCCAGCCGTCACGGCGAAGACAGACCGTATGCCCAATCGTCGGTCGAGTGCCATGCGCCTCTCATCGCAGGACGGGATAGCGGTGGGGAAGCATAGAAGATGGAGGGACCCGGAGGCAATCTGCCGTCCGAAGCCCCGTCAGTCCATCTCCTCAGGTCGCCACAGGTCCGGGGCCGCCCAACCCAGGACCGATTGAATCCGCAGGGCGTAGGCCCGGAGCAAACCGTCCAAGTCCTGGCCCAGGTACATGCTGAGGGTCATCGGCATGACGATGCCACCGGCTTGAGCGACCCGCAGGGCATTCTCGAGATTCAGGGCCGACAGGGGCGTCTCCCGAATGCAGACGACCAGCTTGCGCCCCTCCTTCAAGGCGACGTGGGCACACCGGGCAATCAGCGTGTCGGTGAACCCGTGGGCGATGCGGGCCAGCGTGTTCATCGAGCACGGCAGGATGACGACGGCCTCGTAATGGACCGACCCCGAGGAGATGGGCGCGTCGAGCTGGGCATCCTCAAAGACCTTCTTTACGAGACCCCGCACGTCTTCCAGGGTCCGGCCCGTCTCCTGCTCGAGGACGGACCGGCCCCATCGGGAGACGACCAGGTAGACGTCGACCGGCTCGTCCCGAAGGGACTCCAGGAATGCCAGGGTGAACCGGGCTCCGGACGAACCCGTCAGTCCGACGACGATCCGTCGGCGCATGGTCACCTCATTGCCCCTGCCAGCCATACCAGGACGACGAACCCGATGACGGCGTTCACGTGAAAGAAGGCCGCCTCCACCTTACCCCGACGGGCCAGGCCATGCTCGACGAGGAACATCCCAACGAGGAGGAGCCACCCCCCGACGGCCGCCGGGGTCCACTCCCCGTGCCGCAGGAAAATCCCCGCCAGACAGGCCAGGCCGGCCCCGTGCAGGGCGGCCGCAATGTTCAGGCCGGCCCGGGGGCCGAACCGGGCCGGCACGGAATATAACCCGACCGCCCGGTCGAAATCTACGTCCAGTATGGCATAGATGACGTCAAATCCGGCGACCCACAGGAGGACAAAGGCGGCCAGCAGAAAGACGTCGACCTGACGGGGATGCTCCAGCATGGCCGTCGGCGTCTTCACGATGGCCAGAAAGCCCCCTAAGGGAGCCAAGGCGAGGGCCGTCCCGACGCCCAGGTGGGCCAGCACGGTCCAGCGCTTCATCTGGGGGTAGACCCAGAAGACGAGGGCCGGAATCGGGGCCAGGGCAAGACACCAGGGCGAGAGGGCCCCGGCCGCCGCCGTGAACACGGCCAGGCCGCCCACGATAAGAGCCCAGACTTCCCCCGCCGTGATGCGGCCGGCCGGGAGTTCCCGACTCCGCGTCCGGGGATTCCGGGCGTCCAGGTCCCGGTCGAGCCATCGGTTGAGGGCCATCGCTGACGTCCGGGCGCCCAGGAGGGCCAGGAGGATGAGGGCCCAGTCCCCCAGGCGGACGTGGGGGTCGGCCAGCCAGGCGCCGGCATAGGCGTTGGGGAGGGAAAACACGGTGTGTTCGAATTTCACGAAACGGGCATAAGTCCGAAGGCGTTCCCCCATGGCACAGGCCGGGAAGGCGGTGAGGCAGGAAGGCAGTAGGGCAGTTAGGCAGTAAGGCAATCAGGCAATAGGGCAATAAGGCAATAAGGCAGGAAGGCAGGGCCCATGAAGGCAAAAGGCGTGTCAGGGACGGGTCAGTACGTGTATCAAGCGATTCAGCATCCGGGTGATGTGACGGGTCGTCTCCAGGAGGTCTTCCAGGGCCTCGGGGGAGATGTAGCCCAGGCGAGCGGCCAGTATCCCCTGTGTCTCCAGTTCCATTAAGGAGCCCCGGGCGACCTTCAGCATGTGGACGTAGCGGCGCCGTGCCCCGCTCCCCCAGCCCTCAGCGATGTTCGAGGGGATAGAGAGGGCGGCTCGACGCATTTGGGCCCGCAGGCCATAGGTCTCGGTCGGAGGCAGTGGCTCCGTCAGGTGATAGACCTGAAGGACCAGGTCCATGGCCGACTTCCAGACCTCCAGTTCCTGATAACTCCGCATGGAAACCTCTCGTCCAGGGATCCCCCATGCGACTCTCTGAAAGCCCGGCCGGAGATTTCCCCTCACTGCGCCCCGACCCTTTCTTGACTTCTTGCCTTATTCCCTAACTGCCTAACCGCCCGATTGCCCTATTGCCTCACTGCCTTCTTGCCTTATTCCCTAACTGCCTTCTTGCCTTACTGCCTTACTGCCCGATTGCCCTATTGCCTGATTGCCTTATTGCCTAACTGCCCTACTGCCTTATTGCCCTACTGCCTTCCTGCCTTATTGCCCTATTGCCTGATTGCCTCACTGCCTTCCTGCCCGATTGCCCTATTGCCTCACTGCCTTCCTGCCTGATGGCCCTATCCCCCGACCCCATCCAGAACCGGGACGGTCGGGACGATTCCCCGTTCATGAGCCATCGTGTAAAGCGTCTGGAGGGCCCGCTCCCCGTCCGGCCCCAGGTCCAGCGTGTCGTCGTTGACGTACATCCGGATAAAGGACCGGCCCGTCTCGACGTCCAAGCCCCGACCGAAGCGCAGGGCATATGCCAGGGCCTCGTCCGCATGGGCCTGGGCATACAGGATGCTCCGGCGGAGGAGGTCGGCCACCGCCACGGCCACGGCTTCCCCCAGGTCCCGGCGGACGACGTCGACGCCCAGGGGAATCGGCAGGCCCGTCGTTTCCGCCCACCAACGGCCCAGGTCTGCAATCTCATAAAGGCCCCAGGCCGGATAGGTCAGTTGGGCCTCGTGGATGACGAGACCGGCGTCGACCTCGCCCCGGGCCACGGCCGTCGGAATTCGGTCGAACGCCATCGGGACGGGCCGGCAGTCGGGAAGGTATAGGCGCAGGAGGAGGAAGGCCGTCGTGTATCGGCCCGGGACGGCAATCCGTCGGCCCCGCAGGTCGTCCGGGGACGACGGCGTGCGGGCCAGGAGTTTCGGGCCGTACCGACGCCCGACGGACGCCCCGACCCGAAGGAGGCGGTACGTCTCGGCGACCCAGGGATAGACGGCCGCCGAGATGGCCGTGACCTCCAGCGTCCCCCGGAAGGCCCATTCGTTCAGCGTCTCGATGTCGGCCAGGACGTGGCGGACCTCCCAGCCCGGGAGGGAGACGGCCCCCGTGGCGATCCCGAAAAACATGAAAGCGTCGTCGGGGTCCGGGCTATGACCGATGTGCAGGACCGAACCCTTGACCATAGAGACCTCCCCCCGCACGCGAACTTACGAGGCCCCGTCGGAGGTCCCCCTTCCCGCTTCCCATTTCCGGATCACTTCGTACAGCGTCGTCCGCTGGACCGGAATGAAGCCGGCCTCTCGGATGAGGGCCACGACCTCCTCGACCGACGACCGGCTCACGTGGCCCGTCGCCTCGTGGACGTGTTCCTCCAGGAGGACGCCTCCAAAGTCGTCGGCCCCAAAGTGCAGGGCGACCTGGCCGACCTTTTTGCCCTCCGAGAACCACGACGCCTGGATGTGGTCGAAGTTGTCGAGGTAGATGCGGCTCAGGGCGATGATGCGCAGATACTGCTGAGGCGGGCTCCGATGGGGGACCCACTTCCGTAAGTACGTGTGGTCCGGCTTGAAACTCCAGGGGACAAAGGCCGTGAACCCGCCCGTCTCGTCCTGCAGGGAGCGGATCGCTTCGAGGTGGGCGATGACGTCCTCGGGCGTCTCGACGTGGCCATACATCATCGTTGCCGTGCTCCGCATGCCCAACTCGTGGGCCGTGCGGTGGACCTCCAGCCAGTCGGCGGCCGGGCCCTTCTTCGGGCTGATGCGGCGCCGCACGCGGTCGGAGAGGATTTCGGCACCCCCGCCGGGCAGGGTCGTCTGGCCCGCTTCCTTGAGGCGCTCCAGGACCTCTCGGACGGAGAGGCCCGAGACTTCCGCCATGAACCGGACCTCCGAGGCCGTGAAGAAGTGGGGCGTGACGTGGGGAAACCGCCGACGGGTCTCCCGGATCAGCGTCAGGTAGTAGTCCAGGGGAAGGGCCGGATTGTGGCCGCCTTGCAGGAGAACCGTCGTCGCTCCCCGGGCGACGGCCCACTCGACCTTCTGGAGGACTTCCTCGACGCTCAGGGTATAGGCGTCCGGGGCCCCCGGCTTCCGGTAGAAGGCACAGAACAGACAGTCCGTCACGCATACGTTCGTGTAGTTGGGGTTCGTGTCGACGACGAAGGTCACGACCGGCTCGGGGTACCTTCGAAATCGAACGGCCTGGGCGACCTGACCGAGGGCCAGGAGGTCCGCCTCCGTCAGGAGACGGAGTCCCTCCTCGGGCGTGATGCGCCGGCCCTCCAGGACTTTATCGAAGATGGCCTGGACCTGCGTCATGGGCATCCCCTCGACGGCTCAGCGGCTCCATCGCCGGGAACCGTTGAATTCACGGCGAACCCCCCGTCTCCCTCCTCGCTCCCGGCGGCCAGGGCCCGAAACCGTTCCCCACCCTCCAGCGCCACCGGGCTGAGCCGGTATTCGAAGCGTCGGAGGTAGGCTATCTGCCAGGGCCGCAGGCCATCCACGGGACCCCCGCCATGCAGGCGGGGCAGGTGGTCGGCTAAGGTCGCCGAGAGGCGCTCGTACCAGGCCTGGCGCCACGAGGCCGGCCGGTCCCTCCGGGCGACCCATCGGGCGAACACAAAGGGCAGGCCCTGCCACCGGGTCCACTCGTCGGCCAGGTCGTAGATTCTCGTCCAAGCCCCGCTCACGGAGGCCGGCCCCCGAGAGGCGGCATCTCCGTCGGGTGGAGCCCTCGATACCGGCACCTCGGGAGGGCAGGCGTCGGACGGATCGTCCGCCCGGGCGATTCCCCGGGCTCGGGCGATAGACAGGGCCGTGTCCCCGATGACGAGCCAGGCGTCGGCCTCCCCGGGCGTCGGCCACCACCGCCAATGGCGGACGCCGTAGCGGACCTTCAGGAGGAGCGTCAGGAGCCGAACCGACGTCGAACTCTCGGGCGTCGCACAGATGCGGGCGCCGCTTAGGGCCTCGATGGGCCGCCGGGTCAGCAGGAGCACGCTCCAGACGGGGCCCGCCACGGCCAGGCCAAGGTCCCCGAGGGGTTCGTACCGGTCGGTCAGGGTCGGGAGGTCCACGACCGGCAGGATGGCGACGTCGAGCCGTCCGACCCGGGCATACTCGGCCAGGGCCCGGGGGGAGGCAATGACCCGTTCGACGTCGTCGGGAAGACCCCGCACGAAGGGCCACAGGTTCAGGTAGGGGAAGTAACCGACGGTATCGGGCATGGACGGGACCTCCCTCATGCCGCCGCCTCGTCGGCGTACACCCGGACGACGTTGTGGAGGGCGTCCCGTTCGACGGGAATCCGCCCGGCTGACCGGATCATTCGAATGATGCGGTCCCGTGTGAGTCGGGCCGGGCTTTCGGCCCCGGCCGCGTGCATGATCCGTTCGTTCCCCAGCGTGCCGTTGACGTCGTCGGCCCCGAAGTGGAGCCCGACGGACGCCAGGTCCTCGCCCATCGTGACCCAGTAGGCCTCGACGTGGGGGAAGTTGTCCAGCAGGAGCCGGGCGACGGCGACCATCCGGAGTTCGTCGACGGCCGAGGCCGGCCAGTCCACCAGTCGGGTCGTCCCCAACTGATAGGCAAAGGGGATGAACGTCATGAACCCACCCGTCTCGTCCTGGAGTTCCCGGAGGAGCAGGAGGTGTTGAAGCCGTTCTTCCGGCGTCTCCCAGTGACCGAACATCATCGTCGCATTCGACCGAATCCCCATCCGATGGGCAGTGCGGTGGATCTCCAGCCACCGGGCCGGCCCGGCCTTGCCCGGAAACAGGATCCGATGAAGCCGGTCCGAGAGGACCTCGGCCCCGCCGCCGGCGAGGAGGTCCAGCCCCGCCGCCCGCAGGCGCGCCAGACTCTCCTCGGGCGGGATTCGCCACCGCCGCCAGAAGTAGTCGATCTCGGCCGCCGTGAAGGCCTTGACCTGAATCCGGGGGAAGCGGGCCTTGACGGCCCGAAGCAGGTCCTCGTACCACTCAAAGGGAAGGTCGGGGTGATGCCCCCCGACGATGTGAACCTCCCGGATTTCGTCGTCCAACTGGGCCAGGACCTCCTCGATGCTCATCTCGTAAGCGTCCGGCTCGCCCTTCTTTTTGGCGAAGTCGCAGAACCGGCAGGACAGGACACAGACGTTCGTCGGGTTGATGTAGCGGTTGATGACGAAGTAGACGTAGTCGCCGGACTTCTGGCGCTTGACGAAGTCGGCCATCCGACCGAGGGCCAGGAGGTCCGGGGTATCGAGCAGGATGCGGCCGTCGTCGGCCGACAGCCGCTGACCGGCCTGGACTTTCTCCCAGATGGGTCGGAGGCGCTCATCCCGGAAAACCATCGGCGTCTCATGGATGGCCACCGCTCTGCGGCTCATCGTGCCACCTATCTGGACGGATTGCCTATCCTGCATACCCCGTGGGCGGGTTTTTCGAAGACAAGTGCCAGGTACCGGGTACCAGGTACCGGGTTCCAGGTGTCGGGTACCGGGCAACGAATTCGGTGTTCGGCCTTCGGTCCTCGGCCCTCGGTCTGGGAAGGTCGTATCTCCCTTGCCCCTCATCCCTCCACGGCCGAGGGCCGAACACCGAGCACCGAGGACCGGTCCGGGGACCGGGTAACGGAAAACGCGCCCATCAGATTTGCATCCTGCATCCTGCATCTTGCATCTTGCATCTTGCATCCTGCATCTTGCATCCATCCACGTCCCTGTTCGACGCGACCGGGGTGGATGCCCCCCTGCCGGATGGCCCGATGGCCTCACTGCCCTCCTGCCTATTGGCCGACTGCCGGATGGCTCTCCGCACGGGGAACCTCGGCCACCTCGCCCAGCCCGATGCTCCGGAGGAGGGTCGCATAGACCGTCGGAAACTGCTGACGGAGGGGCGGCGGCTTCCGCTGATGGAGCCAGTGAATCAAGACGGCGTGGATGGCTCCGACCCACATCCGGGCGACGGTCTCGGTGTCCTCGACGGCGATGTTCCCCTCGGCGACGGCGGCGTCGAGTTCCCGCCGGATCAAGGCGGTGATGCGGTCCAGGATTTCGGCCTGTTTGGTGTCCAGGGGCGGTCCCAGGCTGGCCAGTTTCAAGAAGATCAGGCGGACGACGGCCCGATGCCGCTGAAAGAGGCGGAACCCGGCCTCCAGGGCGGCCCGAAGCTTTTGCCGTCGGCTGGGCCCGGCGGCGGCCATGGCGGCTTCCATCCGGCGGACGAGCATGTCGGCCAGGCTATCGACGAGGCTCAGGAAGAGGTCCTGCTTGCTGGGGAAGTAGAGGTAGAGGGCGCCCTTGGAGAGGCGGGAGGCGGCGGCGATGTCGTCCATCGTCGCCTCGTGGTAGCCCCGGCGGGCGAAGACCCGGAGGGCGGCTTCGGCGATGCGGTGGCGGGTCGCTTCGGACCGGTTCGGGCGGGTCTTCTTCATGGCCGGACCGCTCCGTGGGGGATCGTCTCTATCGGGGGGCGATTATATGACTGACCGGTCAGTCAATCAAGTCCCAACCCCAGGACGTCGGATGCCCCACCCGGAGCGACCGGAGGAGCTCTTCGCGGGCCCCACGCCGGACGATCCGGACCCGTGAGCCGGGGGACCGACGGGGCCGGGCCTCACTCCAGATAACCCCGGGCCCGGAGGGCCGCTAAGAACCGACTGTAGGCCTCGGCATAAAGGCCCTGGGTGTGGTCCCGGGGGACGACCGTCCGTTCGAACCGGACCATCGCCCGGGTCCGGCCGATCAGGCCCTCACCGACGACGACCGTGGCAGCGAGGATGGCCGCTCCGACGGCCGCTCCGGTGTGGCGGGGTCGGCACAAAACCCGGCCGAGGACGTCGCTCCGAATTTGAAGCCAGGGGTCGCTTCGGGACCCACCACCGGCGGTGAACACCGTCCCTCCGACGGCCGCCCCCAGCTGGGTCAACAGGTCATACGCCAGGCGTTCGACGTAGGCGACGCCTTCAAGGTACATCGCATACCGCTCGACTTCCGAGCGGGGCGGGTCCAGTACAAAACCCCGGGCCTGGGGGGCGATGAAGGGAAAACGCTCCCCGACGCGGACGAGGGGGTAGGCGACCCGTCCCGTCGGAGAACAGGCCAGGGCCTGGACGTCCATCGCCCGGAGGTCGACGTTTCCGAAGGCCTTGCGTAAACACTCGCCGCCCGTATTGCTGGCGCCGCCCGGGAGCCAGAAACCCTCAGGATGGCGGTGGCAATAGACGCGGCCCCGGGGGTCCCGGAGGGGCGCTTCCGTCACGCCTCGGACGACGAGGGTCGTGCCGAGCACGCTACACCAGTCTCCCGGAGCGACGGCACCGGCCGCCACCTGGGCGGCGCACCCGTCGGTCATCCCGGCGACGACGAGGGTTCCCGGCCGGAGCCCCGTCACCCGGGCGGCCCGGGCGTGGACCTCGCCGATGGGAGTTCCCGGCGGGACCACGGCCGGAAGCATCGTGGGTTCAAGCCCGACCGACGAGAGGGCCGGCGACCAGGTCCGATGAACAGGGTCATAGCCCGTCTTGAGGGCATGGGTCCAGTCGGTGACCCATCGGCCCGTCAGCCGACCTATCACGAAGTCGGCGGCGTGAACGACCCGCCGGGTTCGGGTCCAGACGTCGGGTTCATAACGCTGAAGCCACAGGATTTTCGGCAGGGGGTCCGTGGGTCGTACGGGTAGCGGTCCGCCAACAGCGTCTTGAACCGCCGGAATTTCCGCCAGGGCCCGGGCGTCGTTATACATGAGGGCCCGTCGCAAGGGCCGGCCCCGGGCGTCCAGGACGAGGACCGTCCCCGAGGTGGACGCCACGGCCAGGGCCCGAATCCGACGGGGGTCCAGCCGTAGGGCGACCCGTCGCCAACACCGGACGACGGCCGCCCACCAGTCCTCGGGGTCCTGTTCGACGATGCCGGTCGTCGTCTCATACGTGGGGATGGGCTCGGCGGCTTCGGCCAAGAGTGAACCTTCGAGGTCCAAGACACAGACCCGCACGCCCTCGGTCCCGAGGTCAATGCCGCCGACGAAGGGTTCCATCGGAGTCTCAGGAAGCGGGTTCAGGTCGGTCGGCCCAGTGACCTTCCAAGGCTCGACACCCGGATCATCGTAGGACCGATGCGGGAGATCTTCCAGTTGTATTTTGGGGCGGGCCGGTGGGGTGGTCGTCCGGGATCGGAAGTTCTATATTTGGACGGGTACGTCATACTCTTTGATGGAGAGGTGCCGATGAGATCGACTCCCTGGCTCGTGACCGCCCTATTCCTGGCGGTCACGCTCTATGCGGGTTCCGACAACTTCACGCTGGCCGATGCCGTCTTGGGCACCGGCCGGACGGAGGTCGTCCTGGACGCCTCCACCTGCAGTTCCAAACCCATCACGAAAGACGGCGGCGAGTTCCTGGCCGTCAAGTTCGAGCGGATGGGCTTCCTGATGAGCTTTCGGGAATTTCCGCAAGCCGACCGGGGTCGCTTGGATGAGCACTACCGCATCGGCATCATCCTGGGTCGGCCCAGCTTTCAAGAGGCTCCTCCGGTCCTGTACCTTCACTTCAACGTCCAGTCGGAAGACTACATCTACCTCCAGGTGTTTTCCCTTCACCGCACGGAGAAGGGCTTCCAGTGCGGGGTATTTGAGGACTTCGCCTCGGCCGCCGAATATATCGGCCTCCGCCCGAGCCAGCCCGACCGCATGAAGGCCGCCCTCCCGGTCCAACTCCCCCGTCGGACGGCTCCCCGACAGGTGTAGGCCGCCTCCTTTACGACGGCGACGGCTCCCGGAATTCCAGGACGCCCTGCTCCCGCAGATCGGTCAAGAACTCATAGACGTCACGGCGGATCGTCTCAATGTCCCCGGCATAGCGTTCGGCCATCGCCTGGACAATGGCTCCCACGTCGTGACGTCCGTCACAGCGTTGCAGGACTTCCCAGGCGACTTCGTCCAGCTCCATGTAGCCCTCGGGCATAAACAGGAGGTAGGCACCCGGCCTTTCCTGTAAGTAGACGCCCTTCTTCAAGACGGGAATCCACGTCCTTTCCATCGAACGACCCTCGCCGGCCTATGCCCCGCCGACGTCGTCATAGGGGGTCTTGCCGTCGTTCCGGACAATGTACTCCAGATAGACGGCGTCCAGAAGGGACCAGAGGAGTTCGGTCTTGAAGATGAGGGCGTTCAAACAGCGCCGCTGGTCCTCGGCCGTGACGCAGTAGCGGCGCAGGATGTCCAGGGCCTCCTCCGCGTCCTGCCGGGCCGCCTGGAGGCGCCACTCGAAGTAGGTGAAGCCGTCGGGCCGAATCCAGGGATAGTGCCGGCGGAGCGCCGCCAGGCGTTCCTGGATGGCGATCGGGGAAAACATCTCGGTCAGGGAAGAGGCGACCCCCTCCAGCCAGCTGTGCGTCTTGCAGAAGGTCACGTACGCGTCCCCCGCCAGGCGGACGCCCGGTAAGACGGACGCCTGCAGGATATCCTCCCGCCGCAGGCCCATCGCCTCGCCAAACCGGAGCCAGGCCTCGATGCCGCCCGGCTTGTCGGCCGTACCGTCGTGGTCCAGGATGCGGCGGATCCAGATGCGACGGACCTCCCGCACGGGACAGTTGGCCAGGATGGCCGCATCCTTGATGGGGATGACCGACTGATAGTAGAAGCGATTGACCAGCCAGGCCCGCATCTGGCCGGGCGTCAATCGCCCCTCGTTCATGAGGCGGTGGAAGGGATGCTGGTGATGGTAACGCTGAAAGCCCTCCCGCCGCAGGACTTCGACGAATTCGTCGAAAGGAAGGGGACGGTCGCCGATCGTCATGGATGCCTCTCCTTGGGTTCAGGTATCGGGTCCCAGGCTCGGGTCTCGGTGTCCGGCCCTCGGCGTCGATTCGGTACTGGGTACCGGGTCCCAGGTTCCAGGTGTCCGGTACCCGAAACCCGGGACCCGACACCTGGTACCCGGTACCTGATCCCATCCAGACCGAGGGCCCAGAACCGAAGGCCGAACACCGAATCCGTTGCCCGGTACCTGACACCTGGAACCCGGAACCTGATACCCGATATTCGGGGTGGCCGCTAAGACACCCCCTACGCCCCTCCATCCATGGGAAGTGCCCCGGATGCCGGTCGGCATCCGGGGCACGCCGGAAGGTCTTACACCTTCACCATGGAGTAGGCGCTGATCTCAGCGCCCACGTTGACCTTCCGAGCCATCGGCTTGTGCCACGTCTTCCGCATGGCCCTCCTCCGTTTCAGTGCCATCCTTCCAGGGTTTGGGTGGAAACGTGGGTTCGCGGGACGGCCCCCGAAGCCGTCGACCCCAGGGTCGAGGCCACCAGGGCGTCCAGCATGGGTCGGTAGGGCGAGAACTCGCACACGGGGTCCGTCACGTCGGCCCGGCCCGTCAGTAAGTACGCCTGGCAACGGCATCCCCCAAAATCGACGGCCCGGAGCGGGCAAGACCGACAGGGCTCGGGAAGCCAGGCCTCGCCCCGGAAGCGTCGGAAAGCTTCCGAGTTCAGCCAGATGTCGGACAGGTGCCGGTCCCGCACGTTGTCGAACCGGAGTTCCCGGATGACCTTGGCCCCGTGGCAGGGCAGGGCCTCGCCGACCGGATTGACGACGATGTAAACCCGGCCCCACCCCAGCATGCACGGCTTGGGCCGCTTCTCGTAAAAGTCCAAACCGACCATCGTGAGGACCATCGTGCCGGCCCACCGTTCCTTGTACTGCCGGGCCAGCTCGACGGCCCGCTCCACCTGCTCGGGCGTCGGCAGCAGGGCCGCCCGGTTCCGCCAGGCCCACCCGTAGAATTGGGTCATGGCCAGCTCCAGCCGATCGACGCCCAGTCGGCGGGCAAAGAGAAGGATGTCCTCCAGGGCGTCGATGTTCCATCGATGGAGGACGACGTTCAGCGTCACGTAGGCCCCCGTGTCCCGGAGCCAGGCCATCCGCTCCATCTTCCGCTCGAACGTCCGGGGGCCCCCGATCCGGTCGTTGAGGCCCGGCTCGTGGGCCTGAAAGCTGACCTGCACGTGGTCGACGCCCCGCCCGATGAGGTCCCGCCAGTACGCCTCGTCGTGCAGGGTCAGATTCGTGATGAGGTTGACGTAAAGGCCCCGGGCCTTCGCATGGGCCACCAGCTCCGGCAGGTCCGGCCGGAGGGTGGGTTCGCCGCCCGTGAAGTGCACGTGCAGGACACCCAGCTCGGCCGCCTCCGTCAGGACCCGCATCCACTCGGCGGTCGTCAGTTCGGCCCGGGCCGGGTAAGCCGCCAGGTCGGTCGGGTTATAGCAGTAGTAGCAGAACATGTTGCAACGGTAGGTCAGCTCGGCCACCAGGGCTTTCGGCTCCATCGGGGGACCTCCCGGATGCCCAAAGGTGGGACGCCCGGGGGTTTAACAAGAAGCGTGCCACACGGGGAGAATCCCAAAAATGAGACAACACGAGGGGGGTATCCGGTCGGGGAAGGAGGTGATTTGACCCAGTGGGTCAAATCACCCACTTATGGGACTTCCGGACCCCCGGGGACTGGCCTCGCGAGGGGTCCGGAAGCGACTCCGGGAGATGTTGAACTTCTTCATCCGGTAACGGAGGGTGTCCCGGCTGATCCCCAGAAGGCGGGCCGCCTTCACGCAGTTTCCCCGGGTGGCCTCCAGGGCTTGTTCGATCATCCGTTTCTCGATCTCGAACAGGCTGAGGCCTTCCGGGAAGGGTCCCGGCGCCGGGCGGACCGAGCCGCCGGCCTTCAGGTCCCGACTCTCAAGGACCAGGCTCAGGCCGAGGTGCTCGGGTTCGATCGTCCCGCCCGGGCTCCAGAAGACGGCCCGCTCGATCACGTGCTGGAGCTCCCGGACGTTCCCCGGCCAGGGATAGTGGGTCAGGACCCAGGCGGCCCGGTCGCTCAAGCCCGTGATACGTTTTCCATACTTGGCGCTGAATTTTTCCAGGAAATGTTGGGCCAGCAGGAGGATGTCCTCGCCCCGTTCCCGCAGGGGCGGGAGGTGGATCGTCAGGACGGCGAGCCGGAAGTAGAGTTCCTTTCGGAAGTTGCCTCGGGCGCACTCCGCCTCGAGGTTCTTGTTGGTCGCCGCGAGGATCCACACGTCGACCTTCCGGCTCCGGACGCTTCCCAGACGTCGGACCGTCCGTTCCTCAATGACCTTCAGGAGTTTTCCCTGAAGCGAGGGGTCCAGGTCACCGATCTCGTCGAGGAAGAGGGTCCCGCCGTCGGCCGCCTCGAAGAGGCCCATCTTGCTTTCCTTGGCGTCGGTGAAGGCGCCCTTCTCGTAGCCGAACAGCTCGGCCTCGACGAGGGTCGCCGGCAGGGCCGTGCAATCGACCTCGATGAAGGGGCCTTGGGCACGCCGGCTCCGGTAGTGGAGGGCTCGGGCGACCATCCCCTTGCCCGTTCCTGTCTCGCCGGTGATGAGGACCGGCGGGGCCTCTTCCAGGGCGGCGAGCCGGTCGATCTGCTCAAAGACCCGGCGCATCGCCGGACACTGACCGATGAGGTCCTCAAAGGAGGCCGTCCGCTCCCGCTGGCGGTAGTACGACAGCTCCTGCCGAAGCTTCCGGTCTTCCCGGGCCCGGTCCAGGAGGATCTTCAGTTCGTTCAAATCGACCGGCTTTTTCAGGTAGTCGAAGGCGCCCTGCTTCATCGCCTGGACGGCCCCCTCGACAGAGCCGTAGGCCGTCATCACGACGACGTAGATGTTGGGGTCGAAGGCCTTGATCCGCCGGAGGAGTTCGAGGCCGTCTCCCTTCGGAAGCCGGACGTCGAGGAAGACAAAGTCCGGGTGAAGTTTCTCCAGGAGGGCCAAGGCCGTCTCGGCGTCCTCGGCGACCTCGGCCTCGTAGCCTTGCTCCATCAGAAAGAGGCGGATCGACCGAGCCAGGGTCCGCTCATCGTCGATAATGAGGACGGTGAAGGATCCCATCCCCGACCTCCAGGCTGTCCTCACGCCGGCGTAAGGACGGCCTTAGGGGCATTCGAGGCAACGGGAAGCTGAATGCGGACGGACGTCCCCCGTCCGACCTGACTCGTGACCGTCAGAGTCCCGCCGTTCTGGTCGACGAATCGCTTGGCGATGGCCAGCCCCAGGCCGGTCCCGTCGGCCTTCGTCGTAAAGAAGGGCTCAAAGACCCGGGCCAGGACCTCTTCGGGCATCCCTTCCCCCGTGTCCTCGATGAGGATTTCGACGGCATCGTCCGTCCTCCGAGTCACTACCCGGAGGACCCCACCGCGGGGCATGGCATCGATGGCATTCGAAAGCACCTCCAGGACGGCCTGCTCGACTTGGACCGGGTCGACCCAGACCTCCGGCAGGTCCGCCTGAAGGTCGACCTCCAGCCGAATCCCCTGCTGTTGGAGCCTCTCGGCCAAACCGGCGAGGCCGTTCTCGACGATGCGATTGACCTGTTCCCAGACCGGCTGGAGGGGCACCGGCTTGGTGAAGTCCAGGAGGTGGTCGATCCGCCGCTCCAAGCGGTCGACCTCGGCGATGACGGCCTGCAGGTTCTCCCGGATTGGGTCGGCGGGCGCAAGCCGGTAGAGGCCCAGCTGGGCGGCCGCCCGGATGCTGGCCAGGGGGTTCCGAAGGCCGTGGGCGACGGCCGCGGACATCTGCCCGATAAAGGCCAGCTTCTCCGAGTGAATCAAGCGGGCCTGGGTTTCTTTCAGCTTCTCGACCATCGAGGCAAAGGCCCGGGCCAGGTCACCGACCTCGTCGTCGGACCGGGCCTCGACTCGATAGTCCAGCCGGCCCTCGCCGACGATGTCCATGGCCCGCTTCAGGTCCTCAATGGGCCGGGCCAGGCTTCGGGAGATGAGGACGGAGAAGAGGGTCCCGGCAACGGCCGATCCCAGGATCAGGACCGCCAGGACCGTCTGGGTGTGGCGCCGGACCGACGCTACTTCCTGAAAGGCCTCTTGGAGCCCCCGCTCACGGTTGATGCGGTAAATCTCGGCGACCGTCCGACTGAGGTCCGGAAGAATTCGGCCCCTCAACTCCCTCTGCGCGACCTGTAAGGCCTCGACCCTGTATCCCTTCTCATAGAGGGTCACGATCCGGTCTCGGACTCTCAGAAAGGCTTGATACTGTTTTTCCAAATCCTGAGTCAGTCGGATCTCGTCGGGGTCCACGGCCATCCGCTTCCACTCAGTAATCCGGTCCTGTACGATCCCATCGAGGCCCTCAATTTCTCTCCGGACCGAGGGGTCGGGCTCGATGAGGAAGTGAAAGACTTCCCGGACCTGGCGGGAGATGGTGTTCTCGGCCTCGGCCAGGACGGCCCGCCGGGCCAAATTCGCCTCCAGGGCCCGCAAGGCCGCATTCTCCCGTCGGAGGCTCCAAAGAGAGTGGAGCCCGATGAGGCCCAGGGGAAGGACCATAGTCCCGAAGGCCAGCATGAGCTTCCGCTGAAACGTCAGCTTCATCGGCCTCGCCCCCTATGTGGAGTCCCCTGGTTAAGATTTGAGATGTAGGAATGGTGCCAGGTACCAGGTAAGCGGAATCCGACCCCTTTTTATCCTGCATCCTGTATCCTGCATCCATATCTTAACAGAAGTAGTGCCCCGGTCCTAACGGATGACGGACGGGTCCCCTACCTCGGTCCTCGGTGCTCGGTATCCGGCCCTCGGTGCCGATTCGGTGCCGGGTCTCGGGTCCCAGGTGCCGGGTACCCGGAACCTGGAACCCGGTACCCCTGGTACCTGATACCGAATACCTATGCGGAATGCCTGGATCAGGTTTCAAAAAACACGCCCAGCGGGTCTGCATCCCTTTCCCGTTTGAGATATCCTTAGAGGACGAGACGTTTCGGATTCCAGCCGGGAGAAGAGGCGGTGATGACAGGCATTCCACTCCCGACGGTCCAGCGGCTGGTGCGGGTCCTGATGACGCTTCCCGGCGTAGGACCCCGGACGGCCCAGCGCCTGGCTTTGCACATCTTACAACTCCCACCCCTCGAGGTCCAGCGGTTGGTCGAGGCCATCCAGACGGCCCGGGCGGCCGTCCGGCCGTGCGCTCAGTGCTTTTCGATGACGGAAGACGAGGTCTGTGCCATATGTCGGGACCCCCAGCGGGCGACGGGGGTCCTCTGCGTCGTCGAGGCGCCCCTGAACGTATGGGCCATCGAGCGGACGGGCGTCTTCCGGGGTCACTACCACGTCCTGATGGGGGTCCTGTCGCCCCTGCACGGGGTGGGACCGGAGCAGTTGCGGGTTCGGGAACTGATGGATCGACTGCGGTCGGGCCAGTATCACGAGGTCGTTCTGGCCCTCAATCCGACGGTCGAGGGGGAGGCGACGTGCACGTACTTGGTGGCTCAGCTGAAGCCCCTGGGCCTGCGGGTCACACGACTGGCGGCAGGGCTTCCGATGGGGGCCGACATCGAATATGTCGATGAACTAACCCTCACGCGGGCGCTTCAGGGACGTCGGGAACTGTGAAACCGCTCGTCGTCAAACCTGATACTTGCCGAAGTCCTCAGGCTCCATATTCTCCAGCCACTGCTGAACGGATTCGGTCTGCTCGTGAAGGTCGATGGTCTTGGCTTCCGTCAGGACGCGCTCGCTGACGTAGATCGGGGCGTTAAACCGGAGGGCCAGGGCGATGGCATCGCTGGGTCGAGCGTCGATGACGATCGTGCCCGATGGGTGTTTCAGGACGAGGAGCGCATAAAAAGTATTCTCCTGGAGGTCGTGGACGACGACCTTTTCCAGGCGGGCATCCAGACTCTCGATGACGTTACGGAGCAAGTCGTGGGTCATCGGACGGGGGGGTTGGACGTTTTCCAACTGCATGGCGATGGCGCTGGCTTCGGCCATGCCGATCCAGATAGGCAGGAGGGACTCGCTGTGGGAATCGGCCAGGACGACGATGGGCATGCGGTTCAGGGGGTCCATGAAGAGGCCCTTGATCTGCATCCGGACCTCTTTGTCTTCCGACCAGGCCATGCACGTCCTCCGAACCGGATTTCCGGCACAACCTGCGGGTCGTTGTGCATTCAAATTTATGCTGGGGTCCGGAGGGCGTCAAGAATTTGCAAGGCCAGGGCGAGGGCGGCTCGCATCCCATCGGGCCGGGCGACCCCTCGGCCGGCGATGTCCGGGGCGGCCCCGTGGTCCGGGGACGTCCGAACGAAGGGCAGGCCCATCGTCAGGTTCACGCCCTGCCCGAAATCCAGGAGTTTGACGGGAATCATCCCCTGGTCGTGATAGAGGGCCACGACCAGGTCCCACTGGCCTTCCAGGGCCTGACGGAATAGGGTCTCGGCCGGGGCCGGACCCTCGACGGTCAGGCCCTCGGACCGAAGCGCCCGCACGGCCGGCCGCACGACCTGTTCTTCCTCCTCGCCGATCAGGCCGTCCTCGCCGGCGTGGGGGTTCAGACCGCAGATGGCGACCCGGGGGGTAGGGATGCGGAACCACCGGACGAGGTCCCGGTAAGCGATACGGACGGTCTCGACGATGAGGGACGGGGAGAGGGTCTCGGCGACCCGCCGGAGGGGCACGTGGGCCGTCACGAAGGCCACCCGCAGGCGGGGCGTGATCATGCTCATGACCGTACGGGTCCCGAAGCGACCGGCCAAAAATTGAGTGTGGTCCCACGCAGTGTGACCGGCCAGCTCCAGGCTTTTCTTCATGATGGGGGCCGTGACCAGGGCGTGCACCTCGCCCGCCGCCAGGTCGCCGGCGGCCGCCTCCAGGGACCGGGCGACCCACCGACCGGCTGTCGGACTGGGCCGACCCCATTCGGTGTGCCGGACGTCCCAGGGGATGTCCACCCACTCCAGGTTCGGTCCCGTCGGCCAGGGCAAGCCCCACTGGCGGGCCCAGACGCGCAGGGCCTCGACGGGTCCATAGACCCGTAAGGTGGAGTGGGCCTCCTGGGTCGCCAGGGTCTTCAGGACGACCTCCGGGCCGATGCCGTTCGGGTCCCCACAGGTGATGCCGATACGAAGAGGAGAGCCGGTCTGCATGGGACAGACCTCACGGGACGGCGTATACGCACGCGTTTTCCGGTACCCGGTCCCCCCGGCTCGGTCCTCGGCGTCGGACCGGCTCCGGTACCGGTAATGCTCAAGCCATAACGGAAATCCCACGGGTCCCGGACCCGGAGCATCGCCCCATGGCCTTCCTACCCGGTGGTCGGGTACCGGTCGCAGAACCTACCCCCGGGATAGGGGCGCCTCATCGGGACTCCGTCCCTTTCGCGGATCACTGCATGTACTTGGGGGGAAGCTCGACCGTCGGGCCTTCCGTCGTCCCGATCATCTCCTCCAGGCCTTCCATCCAGAGGCGGACGTTCGAGATAAAGGCCTTGAAGGACTCGCTCAAGGTCGCACCGGCCATCTCCGGGGCGGTCACGGCTCGGACAAAACTTTCGTAAAGATGCGACGGTACCTGCAAGTTCTGCAAGTACTCCAGCATCTTGGAACGGGTTTCCTCGATACGTCGGAGTGAATGGTCGTCTGGCCGGACCTGATAGAACTTGGCGTACTGAAAGAGGGAGACGGCATAAAAGCCCGCCAAGAAGGACCAAAAGTAAGGTCGGGGAAGCATTTCGAAGGATTCGGTCAGGAGGTCGACCCACTCCCGATTCTGGCGCATCGCCTCCAAGATGGCCTCGATGTCGAGGCCCAGGGACCGGCCCATCGTGATGGCAGAGCGGTTCAAGACGGTGTCTTCCGGGATCTCCGGATTCCCCAGCATGATGCCCAGGAAGAAGCTGTTACTGACCCGGCGGCGCTCTTCCAAGGTCGCTCGGTCCCACCAGCTCATAAACCCCCCTTTGGACCCGGGTGGAACGATGGCTTCGTTCAGGCTTTCGGGTGACAAGCTCGGAGGCTACGTCCGGGTCGACGGCCCGATCGCCGAATCGCCTCGACCCCTCATGAGCCTCCCCACGTCCCGCCTACTTCTACCTCAGTTCTATTATACCCCGGCGGTTCGGTTAGATGAACCGCCGGCCCGGGCGTCGCCCATTCCCCGCGAGTCCGTCCGTTCGGTTACTCTTGGGCCTTCGAGCCGCCCCGTCGGGCCGTCGGGACCGCCTCGGGGGCACCTTCCAATTCTTCCGGAGGCGGTAGAACGACGGGCGTCCCGTCGGCCCGGAACCACCAGTGGGGGGCTTCGACCCAGAGGTCCTCGATGTTGTAGTAAAACCGGGTATCCTCGTCAAACACGTGAATGATGAAGTCGGTGTAATCGAGGACGACCCATCGGGCCGCCTCATAGCCCTCGACGTGATGCAGGCGGAGCCGGGGTTCCAGGGTCTCCCGCAGGTGGTCCACGATGGCCTGGACATGGGGCTGAACCTCCCCATGACATACCATGATGTAATGGGCGTAGTCGCATAACTGACGAACGTCGAGGACCAAGACTCGCTCGGCCTTCTTTTCCAACGAGGCCTGGACGGCCATCCAGCAGTATTCGGGAAGCGTCGTCTTCATCGAGGCGAGACCTCCTGGTTCGGTGTTCGGGCCTCGGCCCTCGGCTTTGGGGACCGAATCCCAGACGCCGAGGGCCGGATACCGAACACCGAGGTCCCATGGAGTTTGCATCCGGGTCACCTCGGTCACTCCGACGGCCCCGGGGCGTAGAGCCGATAGCGCTGGATGTAAGCCGCTACCGGCGGCACGACCCAATGGGCGAAAGGTCGGCCCTGCCGGCAGGCGTCCCGGATGTCCGTCGCCCGGACGTCGACCGCCAGGTCCGGGATCAAGACGACCGCCGGGGGCGATGGCCACGGATCGGGACAGCCGACATACAGGGGGACCGACGGCAGATGGGTCCTGTGGTAGGCCCGGACCTGATCGACCGACACGGGCGGGCGGCGGAAAACGCCGATCGTGCAAAGGTCCAAATGCCGGGGATATTCGTACCATGTATGGAAGGTCAGGTAGGCGTCGGCCCCCATCACGAAGACGACCTGGTCCGGGCGAGTTCCCCGGGCCCGATGGAAGCGCCGGAGCGTCTCGACGGTGTAAGCCGGCGCGGACCGTACGAGCTCGTCGTCCCAGATCATGGCCCATGGTCGGTCCTGAAGGGCCAGGGTCAGCATGGCGTAGCGGTGATGGGCCGGTGCCAGGTCCGTCGGGTCCCGGTGAGGCGGCGTCCCCGATGGGACGAACAGAAACTTCTGCAGAGAAGGCCGATGCTGGTACCACCAGTCGGCCACGGCTAAGTGACCCCGGTGGACGGGGTCAAATCGACCGCCGAAGAGGACCCACTCGCTCACCGTCGCGTCCTGCCTCCGATGCGTCCGTTATCTATGAAGTCGTCAGGGCGACGGCCACCGGGGCCGTCCGGTCCAGGGTCTCGGCGACCCAGTCCATGAGTGGCTCCAGGCCTTCGCCCGTCTGGGCCGAGATGACGAAGAAGGGGGTCTGGTCTCGAGCGGCCGCCGCCGCCAATCGTTCGACCCGGTCCGGGACGGCGATGTCCCTCTTGGTCGCCACGACGGCCCGGGGCCGTTCCAGGAGGGCGGGACTGTAGGCCGCCATCTCCTGGAGGAGGGTGCGGTAGGCCTGGACGGGGTCCGGAGCCGCCGCTTGGCAGTCGACCAGGAGGAGCAAGAGCCGGGTCCGCTCGATATGCCGCAGGAACTGAAGGCCCAGTCCCCGGCCCTGGGCGGCCCCCTCGATGAGGCCCGGGATGTCCGCCATCACGAAACGCCGGTAGTGCTTCCAGAACACGACGCCCAGGTGGGGCACGGTCGTCGTAAAGGGGTAGGGGGCGACCTTCGGCTTGGCCGAGGAGACGGCTCGGATGAGGGTCGACTTCCCGGCGTTCGGCAGGCCGACTAAGCCTACATCGGCCAACAGCTTCAATTCCAGCCGGAGGCGTCGCTGTTCGCCGGGCTCGCCCGGCTCGGCAATGTAAGGGGCCTGCCGGGTCGGCGTCGCAAAGCGGGCATTGCCCCGACCGCCCCGACCCCCCCGGGCCACGAGGACCGTCTGGCCCGGCTCGGACAGATCGGCGATGACCCGACCGGCCTCGTCGTAAACGACGGTCCCGACGGGGACTCGCACGTAGAGGTCCGTCCCGTCGCGACCCGTCTGGTTTTTGCCCCGGCCGTGCTGGCCCCGGGAGGCTTCAAAGCGGCGCTGAAACGTGAAGGGATACAATGTGTTCAAGTGGGGGTCGGCGACCAGGAACACATGGCCGCCCCGACCGCCGTCGCCGCCGTCCGGTCCCCCCTTGGGGACATACTTCTCCCGTCGGAACGATACACAGCCATTTCCGCCGTCGCCGGCCTTGACGACGATCTCGACGACATCGACGAACATCGTTTACGGAGTCCCCGGCTCGACGGGCAAGACGTGGACGAAGCGGCCCATCCGGCCCTTCGCCTCGAACCGGACGATCCCGTCGACCTTGGCAAACAGGGTCCAGTCCCGACCCACGCCGACATTCCGACCCGGCCGGATCGGAGTCCCCCGTTGCCGGACCAGCACGGACCCGGCGCGGACGAATTGGCCGTCAAAGCGCTTCACCCCTAAATACTTGGGATTGCTGTCCCGACCATTTCGGGAACTACCCTGTCCCTTCTTGTGAGCCATCGGTGCCTCCCTTCAGAAAGCTGAACCCTTTATCCCCAGCAGGATAAAGGGATTCCCCTCATCTCATCCCGTATCTCGGACCCGGATGTCATCCACATGGACGACCGTCATCCACTGACGGTGACCCTGCTTCTTCTTATACTGCTCCTTGCGGCGCTTCTTGAACACGATGACCTTCTTGGCCCGTTCATGCCGCAGGACCGTCGCCTTCACGACGTAGTTCAGGGGCTGACCGGCGGCGACCACCGTGCTGTCCTCTGTCCGGACCAGATGAACGTTCGTAAACTCCACGACCGTACCGGGTGCCTGGTCGATTTTCTCCAGACGAACCAAACGCCCGGGCCGCATGATGTACTGCTTGCCTCCGTATTCCACGATGGCGTACATCGGTCCCCACTCCTCAAAGACCGAGGAATTCCCGACCCACCCCCACTATCGAGCAGGGTCTTATTATTTTGGGTCCATCGGGACCTGGGGGCAACTGCCGCGAGGAGATGGAGGATGTACGGGGCAGGATGCGGGATGCAGGATGCAGGATACAGGATGCAGGATGCAGGATGCAAGATGCAGGATGCAGACCCGATGTGCGCGTTTTCCGTTACCCGGTCCCCAGGCTCGGTCTTCGGTGCTCGGTGTTGGGTCCTCGGCGTCGGACCGGGTCAGGTGCCGGGTACCAGGTCCCAGGTGCCAGATAGCCGATACCCGATACCTGGAACCCGGGACCGGATCAACGCCGAGGACCGGGCCTGTCCACTGGAAAGCGCGCACAGGGTCTACATCCTGCATCCTGCATCTTGCATCCTGCATCGTGCATCCTGCATCCCGCATCTTGCATCCTGCATCCTACATCCTATATCCTTCACCTGCATGAGGTCGCGGTCATGAGGATTTGGGTCGTCGATGAGACGAAGGGGCCCGTGACGGAGCCTTACGTGGTGCGTCTGAGCGGGTGGACCCTTCAGCGGTATCTGCAGGAGGCGCCGGAGCATCGGGTGTGGGAATTTGTACGGGGAGAGGTCGTCATGTACTCGCTGGCCACGGCCGAACACCAGGACCTGGTGAGGTTTCTACTACGGCTCATGGATGGGTACTGTGAGGCACGAGGTTGGGGCAAGGTGCTTATGGGGCCGGCGGCCGTGCGGATTCTGCCGGACGTAGTGCGGGAGCCCGACCTGTTTGTGCTGGCGCCTGAGGACGTGCCAAAGGCCCGGGGAGTGCCCTTGGAGGTGCGGCCGCTACTGGTCATTGAAGTGGTCGGTGCTTCGACCCGGACGGTGGACCTGCAGGAGAAGGCGGGGGACTATGCGGCGGCGGGCATTCCGGAGTACTGGGCGGTGGACGGGGAGCAAGCGGAGGTCGTGGTACACCGGCTGGAGGGGGGACGGTACCGGGTGGAGGCCGTAACGGCGGGTCGGGTCGTCAGTCGGGCCGTGCCGGGGCTGTGGGTAGAGACGGGGTGGCTGTTTCAGAGGCCGTTGCCGCCCGTGGCCGCCTGTCTGCAGGCGGTCCTGGGTGAGCCGTCCGAAGCGACCGGAAACAGATAGGGCTCAAGTCCTTACCGACCGTCCATCTGGGGGCATCCCCCGCGTCCAGGCTCTGAATCATCGTCGTAATGCCGTATTGCTGAACGGCCGAAGGGCCCTGGGGGTAAGGGTACCAGGTTCCGGGTACCAGGTATCGGGTACCGGCTATCTGGCACCTGGGACCTGGTACCCGGCACCGGAACCAGTCCGACGCCGAGGGCCGGACACCGAGCCCCGAAGACCGAGCCCGGCCACCGGAAAACGCGCACACCGGGTCTGCATCATGCATCCTGTATCCTGCATCATATCGTAACAGAACAATAGTGCTTTGTTAAGATTTGAAATGGGGGAATGGGGCATGGGTGTCAGGTACCAGGTTCCGGGTACCGGGTAGCCAGGATCCGAGCCCTTCCTATCCTGCATCGTGCATCCTGTATCCTGCATCCATGTTAAGATTTGAAATGTGGGAATGGGGCACGGGTGCCAGGTACCAGGTTCCGGGTACCAGGTATCCGGAATCCGAGCCGTTTCTATCCTGCATCATGCATCCTGTATCCTGCAGCATATAGAATGCCTCCCATGCCTTCGAGGGGATTTGAATGGATCGAACACGAGGGGGAGATGGGCATCCACGCATGGGGGACCACTCTGGAAGAGCTCTTCCAGGCGGCCGCCGACGGTCTCTACGATTTACTCCGGCCCCACTTCACCGTCGTCCAGCCGACCCAGCGGACGGTGACCCTGGAGGCGCCAGACGTTGAAATCCTGCTGAAGGATTTTCTGAGCGAACTTCTTTACTACCAGAGTGCGTATCATGAGGTCTACCCCGAGCGAGTTTTCTTCGAACTGTCTCCCCAGCGCCTCCGGGCCCTCTTACGCGGGGGGCGGTTTGACATCGCTCGGGAACCCCTCGCGCGGGAGATCAAGGCGATTACGTACTACCGCCTTCAGGTATGGCAAGACGCCGACGGCCGCTGGCAGGCGACCTACGTCGTGGACGTCTGAGCCGCCCTCTCCTGGGCGTGGTGCTTGATCGTAATCCCGGCGACCATGTAGACGACGTCTTCGGCGATGTTGGTCGACAGGTCGGCGACCCGCTCGAGGTCTCGACTGATCAAGATCAGCCGCAGGGCTTGGTCGATGATGCGAGGGTTCTGCATCATGTGAGTCAACAGCTCCCGAATGACCTGATCCCGGAGGTGGTCGACCAGGTCGTCCATCCGGCAGACCTGCCGGGCCTGATCCTCCTTGCCGTAGATGAAGGCGTCCAAGGCCAGGTCCAGCATTTGACAGGCTAATTCCTGCATCCGGGGGATGTCGACCAGGGGCTTGACGGGCGGCTGGTCGATGAGGAATCGGGCGTGGCCGACGATGTTGACGGCGTGGTCCCCGATCCGTTCCAGGTCGTTGTTGATCTTCAGGATCATCAGGATCGTCCGCAGGTCCCGGGCTTCCGGCTGGTGCAGGGCTAAGACGGTGGCACACCGCTCGTCGATCTCGATCTCCAGCTGATTGACCGTTTCCTCCGTCTGGAGGACCCAATCCAGGCGACGGGCGTCCCGCTGTTGCAGGCCCTGGATGCTGGCTTCGACCATCTCCCGGACCAGACGGGCCATGTAGAGGAGCCGCTCTCGAAGCTCCCGCATGCGTTCTTCAAAGGCTCGATGGGACATGAACGCCTCCTCAGGGAGGAAGTCCTTCCCATATCGGCTCCGGACTTCTCGACCGAGACCCCTCCTAAGGTAGGCCAATCCATGGGGCTTGGCAAGAGCGGTCGCTCCGGTCTTGGGGGCGAAGGCTTGAACGGACCGGGGATCGGCCGGGGTGGATTCGGGGCGTCGGCCCCTCAGGAAATCTTCCGAAACCGCTGGAGCAGGGCCTCCGCATGGGCCCGGACGGTCGGCGCTACGGCCTGACCGCCCAACATCCGGACGATCTCCTGAACCCGCTCGGCCGGCGTCAGGGCCCGCAAGGTCAGGACGGTCTCCCCGGCCTGGGTCTCCTTCAGGACCTGCCAATGGTCGTCGGCCATAGCGGCCAACTGGGGCCAGTGGGTGACCGTGATGACCTGGTCGAAGGCGGCGACGGTCCGAAGCATCTGACCGACCGCCTCGAGGGCCTCTCCGCCGACGCCCATGTCGACCTCGTCAAAGACGACCGTCCGGGGCCAGGCCGTCCGCCCGATGACGGTCTTAAGGGCCAGGACCGCTCGGGCCAGTTCGCCGCCCGAGGCGACCTGGACGAGGGGCAGGAAGGGAAGGCCGCCGTGAGACCGGAACTGGAAGACGACCCGGTCGGCCCCCGCCTCGTGGACCGCTACTTCCGGTGACCACGTCTCGGGCAGGGGGGTCTCGGTGACCTCGACCCGGATTTCGGCATCCGGCAGGGCCAGCCGCCGAACCTGCTCGGTCGCCACCTCCGAAAGCCGCTGGGCCGCCCGCACACGGGCGTGATGAAGCTCGACGGCCGCTTCCCGATAGGCCCGGTAGAGGCGTTCGACCTCGGCCCGGAGTTCGTCCTTCTGGGAGAGTTGGCGCTCGAGTTGCTCGATCTCCTGGGCCAGTCGGTCCCGGTAAGCCAGGAGGCCCGCGTAGTCCATCCGGTACTTCCGCTTCAGATGTTCCAGGAGGCTGAGCCGGCTTTCGACCCGCTGCCATTCGGCCGGGTCCCACTGGGCTCGGTCCCGGAGCCGCACGAGGTCAAAGACCAGGGCCTGGGCCGTCGCCCGCCACTCGTCCAAGGTCGGAGCGTAACCGGCCAGCTCGGGTGCCCATCGAGCCAGGTCCTCCAGGGTCTTCTGCCAGTGACGGACCCGTTGGATGAAGGGTGTTTCTCCTTCCTGAAGTTCTTGGACCAGGGCTTCGACGGCCTCCTGGATCTGGAGAGACCGGCTGAGGAGCTGGAATTGGCGCTCGAGTTCCTCGTCCTCACCCGGCTTCAGGTCGGCGGCCGTGAGCTCCTGCCACTCCTGACGCATCCCGGTCAAGCGTTGACGGAGCGTCTCGGGCGCCTCGGCCGCCCGAAGAGTCCGGGCGTGCTGGCGGATCCGGCGGGCCAGACGGCGGACCGTCTGCAGGAGGTCATCGGGCGAACCGTAAGCGTCCAGCCAGGCCCGCTGAACGTCCGCCGAGAGCATGCGAGCGATGCCCCACTGGTCGCAGATGTCCAAAAACAGCCGCATGACCGCCTGGAGGTTCTTGAGGGTCGAACGCCGCCCCTGGAGCCAGACCTGCTGACGGCCGTCGGTGTAGATCCGCCGCTGGACGACCAGCGTCGAGTCGTCGCCCTCGTCGGTAAGCCCAAGGCCCTGAAGGAACCGGCGGAGCTGGGGATGGCGGGGAACCTCCCAGACGGCCTCGACTTCGGTCCAGGGAGACTGGGGCGAAAACCATCGGGCCTGCACCCGCTCGCCGGCGATACACTGGAGGGCCTCGATGAGGAGAGACTTGCCGGCGCCCGTCTCGCCCGTCAGGACCGTCCAGGCGGGATGAGGGGTCCATTCGGCGTAGGCAAAGGGCCCAAAGTGGCGGATGCGGACTTCTTTCAGCATGTCCGACGTCTCCCCCGGGAGCACCCTATGTTATTCACCAAACTTTCTCTTGTCAAGTCTCGCCCCCGACGGTCGTTTTGACAGCCCGAGCGGCCTTGTTATAGAGTTAAGGCTCACGCAGTGGACGGGGCTGTTAACGGCCCCTACGGCATAAGCCGGGTATGGAGCCTTCTGAGCCCCCTCGACGGACGGAGACCCCGAATGCGGATCGCTCTGTGGACAGGTATCGTCCTGGGACTTTTCGGGACCGCCCCCGGACTGATTGCGACACCCGGAGGTCGAACGATGCAGGAACGACCGAATGCCGTGACTCTGCGGGGAAAGCCCCTCACGCTGGTCGGGCCTGAGCTTCAGGTCGGCGACAAGGCGCCCGACTTCCGCCTGATGAACACGGACCTTCAGCCGGTCACCCTGAAGGACTTCGCCGGGAAGATCCGAATTATCAGTAGCGTCCCCTCTCTGGACACGGACGTGTGCAGTCGGGAGACTCAGAGATTCAATCAGCTGGCGGCTCAAATGGGCGACGACGTCGTCATCCTGACCGTCAGCATGGACCTGCCCTTTGCCCAAAAACGCTGGTGCGGCGCGCACGGGGTGGACCGCGTGGTCACGCTGTCCGACTACCTGGACCACTCGTTTGGCTTCAACTACGGCGTGCGGATCAAAGAACTCGGCTTGCTGGCCCGGGTCGTCTTCATCGTGGACCGGGATGGCGTCATCCGGTACATTCAGCGTGTTCCCGAAATCGCGCAGGAGCCGGACTACGACGACGTCCTTCGGGCCCTGGCGCGCATTCGGAGCCAGTAACCCCTGGCCTTCCGGACCTGAGCCATGGTGGGCCATATGCGAAAGTTCTGGATAGCCGGGTACCTGTTTTGGGCATGGGGCGTGGGACTCCTCAGGGCCCCGCCGCCGACGTCAGCGGACCAGCCCGCCGAGCTACGCATCGGAGTCTTGCTGTCGCTGAGCGGCCGGAATCAGGGCGTCGGTCAAGCGATGAAGGAGGCCGTCGAGCAGGCCGTGCGGGATGCGGCCGGTCGAATTTCTCGTCTCCCGCCGGTTCGACTGGAATGGGCCGACGATCAGGGCACGGCCCGCCAAGCCTCCAGCGAGGCCCAGCGGCTGGCCCAGGCAGGAGTATCCTTCATCCTGGGCGGCTCGGGTTCTAACCAGGCCCTGGCGATGGCTCAAGTATGCGTCCGATGGAATCTGCTATGTCTGACGCCGTCGGCGACGCACACCCAATTGGAACAGATGGGGCCCCGGGTCTTCCGGTTCCTGCCGTCCAACGATGGGATGGCCGCCTTTCTGGCCCGTGTAGTCTTCCGGGACCTGAAGATTCGGGAGGTGACCCTTCTGATCAACGTGAGCAATGCCTTCAGCACGGACCTGGGGCGGTCCTTCCGGAAACACTACGAGTCGGCCGGGGGCAAGGTCGTCCAAGAGGTCGCCTATGATGCGGAAACGCCGCCGGGCGAGGTTTTGACGCGGGTCGGTAACGTCTCGGCCGTGTTCCTGCCCGACAACCAGAACATGGCGGTCCCCATCGTGACCGTCTGGGCGCAGAAAGCGGCGTCCCGGCCCGTCTTCTTGGGACCCGATTCCTGGTCGATCCCCGAGGTTTGGAGTCTGTTCCGCCGATACGGCTTGACGGCTTATTACGTGACATATTACAACCCCACGGCGCCAGCGTGGCAGGACTTCGCCCGGCGTATGCGTAAGAAGCCCGAAGAAGTCGGCGCCTTTGAGGGTGCGGCCTACGACAGTATGATCCTCCTGCTGGAGGCCATCGCCCGGGCCGAGTCGCCGACTCCGGCGGCTGTGGCCAATGTCTTGCGCCAGATGTCCCTGGAGGGCGTGACCGGCCGGGTCCGATTCCGAGGGGCCCAGTCGGCCGACCATGAGCTGTTCGTCCTTCAGGTGCTTCCAGATCGGCTTCGGGTCGTAGCTTCCTCGGAACCTCCGGCGGCTCCCTAAAGGCCCGGCGGGAGGGGCTAACGCCTATCGCTGGATCGGGGGAGGCTCTCTCATTCCCCAAGACGGGCTACGGGTCTGTGGGAATGAAGCTTTCGGTCATCATTCCCGTTTACAACGAAGCTGACACGATCGCCGAGGTCCTCCGACGTGTCCGGGAAGTTCCCGTCGAGAAGGAGATCATCGTCGTCGACGACGGCTCCCGGGACGGGACCCGGGAGTGGCTTCAGCACTATCAGGCGCCCGACACCCGGGTCATCTTCCACGACCGGAATCGGGGAAAGGGAGCGGCCATCCGGACGGGCCTCCAGTACGTTACGGGGGACGTCATCCTGATTCAGGACGCCGACCTGGAACTCGACCCGGCTGAGTATCCCGTCCTGCTGGAGCCCATCCGCCGGGGTGAGACCCAGGTCGTGTTCGGTTCCCGGTTTCTCCGTCGTCCCGAGCGGGTCCTATGGGCGACGTACCTGGCCAATCGCATCTTGACGTGGCTGACGAATCGACTGTACCACGTCCGCCTGACGGACATGATGACATGTTACAAGGTCTTCACCCGGGACGTCGCCCGGAGCCTGCAGTTGGTCAGCGACCGCTTCGAGATCGAACCCGAACTGACGGCCAAAATCCTCCGAGGCGGGTGGTCGATTCGGGAGGTTTCCGTGAGCTATCGGCCCCGGGTCTATACGCAGGGAAAGAAGATCCGCGTGCGGGACTTCTTCCGGGTCATCCGGGCCCTCTGGCGGTTCCGACACTTTGAACCGGCCCGTCCGGGGAACGTCGCGCCTATGCCCTAATGCGCTTGAGTTGGTCCAGTAAGGTCCGGACCACGTCCTGTCCCTTCAGCTTCGCGATTTCTCGAACCATCTGGACGATGGTCTCCTGGATGGCTTGCAAGCCCTGGTCGCCCTGGACGGCCGCTCGGGCTTTCAGGTAGTAGGTCTCGACGATGGGAGCGCAGTCGGGCCCCAGGACCTCCAGACTGACGTGGCGGACCCGCTCGAGGTAGTTCAAGAGTCGCTCGTGACGGGTGGCCGGGGTCACGCCGGAGGCCTGCATGTTGGAAGAGACCTCGGAGCGAATGGCGCCGGTATCCTCCCCCGGAGGAGGCGGAGGGGCTACCGGCGGGGGCTCTTTCAGACGGACCAGGTTATGCGTGATGAGGCCGTAAAGGATCTTGGAAGTATCGAAGAGACTCAAACCGCAAGCTTGAGCGAGCTCCCGGACCGACCGTCGCCCGTCGATACGGGCCAGGACCATCCACTCCCCCGTGTTCAGCTGGACGTGACTCCGGCCCTGAGGGAGGGAGGGGACGATTTCGGGGACCATATCCATCGAGGGGATCTTACGGGCGATAACCCGCCACTCGTCGATCCGGCGGGCGGCCTCCATGAAGAGGGTCGTATTGCTTCGTTGGACCGTCACGCGAGGCGGCCGGACGTCGGGTTGAAACAGGAACTCGCCATCATTCCAAATCGCCATTTCATAGACGGCGTCTTCGCCCTGGGAGTCGCCGACCTCGGCGTGGACGATCTGGCCTTCCTGAAGGTAGATGCGTCCTTCCGTCGCACCCCGCCGGAGCAGAAACATCCCCGTCTTTCCGGCCGTACTGACCAGTTGGATGATGTCCGGCAGTTGAATGTCCTTTAAAGAGCCCTGCAGACTCATCGACGACCCGTCCAGGCCCCCGGCTTTCTATGAGTCTCGATATATCCGGGAGCCGTCTTCTATCGGGCTACTCAGTACCGGGTTCCCGGTGTCGGGTACCGGGCACCGGATTCGGTGTCCGGCCTTCGGCCTGGACGAAGCATGCGGCAAGGTCATACCTCCCCTGTCTCTCATCCTTGCCATGACCGGGGGCCGAATACCGAGCACCAAGGACCGAAAACCCGCACACGTAGTCCTCTGTTAAGATTTGAGCTGTGGGAATGGTGCCAGGTACCAGGTTCCGGGTACCAGGTAAGCGGAATCCGAGCCATTTCTATCCTGCATCGTGCATCCTGTATCCTGCATCTTTCTTAAAAGGCCTCTAAGATAGCACTCACCAGAGCCTGCGCCAGCGTCCGACCCAGCTCGTCGATGGCCTGGACTTCCGGGTCCGTATAAGGGTCACCGGAAGCCCCGCCGACGGAAAACTGGCTCCGGAAGACCCAATTCGGGTGCTCGAACAGGACGGATTCCCCGGGGACCCGATAGAAGCGCACCCGCAAGCCGATCAGGACCTGAAACGTCTGGGCCTGTCCCTGGGCGGTCCATCCCACGGGGGTAACCTGAAAGGTCTGAACCTCCAGCTTCAGGACTGCATCCGCCCCCGCGGGGTCGGCCTGGATCCGACGGTGGGTCCGGGCGACGAAGGCCTGGATGACATGCTGGGTCAACTTCTGCTGGACTTCCGCCCGGGGCAGGACGCCCTCGATGGGGGGGATAGCGATCACGCGCACATCCGGGCTGAGGCTTCCGGTCCCCCGACCCTGGAGGGCATAGCCGCAAGCCCCGCTGAGGACTGCCCACAGGACCCAGCCGAACCACCCCCGTGCTTTACTCACCGGTCTCCGATACATGGAGAAGCTCGGACACAGTCTTCAACAGGGTAGCCGAATGTACGGGCTTCGTGATGTAGACGTTCGCCCCCAGGGCCAGTGCCCGCTTCCGGTCCTCCTCGGCCCCCTCCGTCGTCACGATGACGATGGGCACGTCCTTGTATTCGGGATTCTGGCGAAGGATGCTGATCAGCTTCAAACCGTCCATGACGGGCATGTTGATATCGATGATGAACAGGTCCGTCTTTTCCTGATTCAGCTTCTTCAGGGCTTCGACCCCGTCGCCGGCCTCGACGACCCGCAGGTTCTTCAAGCGCTTCAGGGCGAAAATCAGGAGTTGCCGCATCGTCGGTGAGTCTTCGACGATCATGACCGTCCGGACACTCATAGGCTCGGGGCTCCCACGGAGGTCGCCGCCTCCTCTATGGGGAGGGCGGCGTCGTCAAGAGTTCCAGGAAGCTCTGGAGCGTCATCAGCTTCCGCTCCGACTGCGTGTACAGGCGGGCGCTGAAGATGGCCGTCGCCGCATGACCGGCGAGGAGGGAGAATAACTCGTGGTCCAAGGCCGAAAAGCTGTCCTTCTGGACGAACAGCATGTAGATGGCGATGACGCCGATGACCCGCTCCTTGATCTTCAGGGGAATGCACACGAGGGGGTGATAGAAATCGATGACGGGTCCGGGCCGGACGACCTGGTTGATGTAAAAGGGCTCGCCAGTCTTGGCGACCCGACCCAGGATGCCCTCCCCGACCTGGACCTTCAGGCCCAGGACGTCGTCCATCCCCTCATGGGCGACCAGGTGCAGGTGGTTGTCCCGCTCGTCCAGGAGGAAGATGCCGAACACCTCGGCGCCGATGAGGTTGATGATGATCTCCTTGACGATCCGGAGGACCTCCTGGAAGTCCAGGGTCGAATGGAGCTGATAGCTGGCCACGTAGAGATTGGCCAGGTTGTTGTTCTGCTCCTCAATCTCCGCATATCGCTGGGCAAAGTCCTTGTTTTCGGCTTCGATTTCCCGGTATTTCGCCTCCAGAAACTGCTTCTCCCGCTCCAATTCGACGATACGCTGGCGGAGGTACTCGACCTCCTTCCGGAGTCTCTCGAGAGTCGGTCCCGCCGGCTGTTGACTCTGAAGGACGGCGACCTGGTACCGGAGACGCTCATTTTCCCGCAAGAGTTCTTCGACAAAGGCCTTCGTCTGGTTGAATATCTGGGAGAACTCCTGACTCCGCCGGAATAAGGTGTCCTCGAGATTCCGTTCCGAAGACCCCTTCGTTTCGGGCTTGCCCTTCGTGGGGTCCTGCCCCATACTTACCTCCCCGGGATTCTATCTAAGACTAATGGAAGGGAACACCTTTATCAACCGGCTCGCCGCCCCGCCTCCGCCTCACGGATGGGGTCTACATCACGGCCCCCAAGGCCCAGCATTCTCCTCCCCGTAGCCTTGTTACAGTAATGCGGGTCTTTGGCGCCGTCAAGACCCGGATGCCCCAAGGGGACCCGCCTCTGGCATCCGAGGCTTCTTTCCTGTATTCTCTTCCCACGTCGGAATTCCCGGGTCACCGGGGCAGGTCCGCGTATGGGCTCGATTCAGCGGTTACCGTCGGAAGCGTGGGTCGTCCTTCGGTTGTACACGCATTGTCCCGTATGCCAGCGGTATTGGGACGCCGTGGTTTGGGAGGGTCCGGCGGCCCATCTGCAGGCCGGCCGGCCTATCGACTGGGTTGTTCCGGCCTTTACATGTTGCCGTCAATCCTTTCGACCCGGTTACTTTAAAATCACGTGGATGGACCGATTGATCGCCGTCGGTCCGCTGGGTATGCTAAAAGCCCTTTGGTCATCGATGTGACGGGCAGGAAGCGTCTATGCCCCCGCGTGTCGTCGTCTGTCCGTCCTGCGGGCGCAAGGCCCGATTTTCGGAGGAACCTTACCGGGGCCATCGGGTCCTTATCCGATGTCGGCGGTGCACTTACGAGTGGTGGGTCGAGGTCGGACTCGAGGCGGACACGGTGTCGGAGACCTCGTCCGATACGGCTCTCCAGGAAGCCCGGCGGCTGGCCCGGTTCATCGTTCATGAAATCCGATACTACCATCAGGACTTCATCCAGAAGGCCCAAACCCGCCAAGAGATCCTGGAGGAATTGAAAGACGACCTGGCCCTGGCGCAGACGCACTACCTTTCCCGGATCCCGCCGGAGCTCCGCCCGGAGGGCCCGGCCCTATTTCAAGAAGCCCTCCAAGAGATTTTGCTGGCGGGGAAAAAGTAAGAGCTACAAGATGCGTACCCGGTGTGCGCGTTAGGCTCGGTCTTCGGTCCTCGGCGTCGGACCGGCTCCGGTGCTGGGTACCAGGTAATCAGAATCCTGGCCATTTCTATCCTGCATCATGCATCCTGTATCCTGCATCCATAGCTTAACAAAGCACTACCATGACTTCTACGTATCGATGGGCTTACCGAGTCCTGAGCTATGCGGCCGCGCCTCTCTATAGCTTGGGTCTGGGGTGGGCCGTCCGGCGACACATTCCGCCGGGGCGATACCTCCGGCTTCGTCTCCAGGGGCCGCCAGCTGAGTTGGGGAACCGTCCTCCGGACCAGCCTCTCCTGTGGCTTCACGCCGTGTCCGTCGGCGAGGTCTTGACGGCCGTTCCCCTCTTGCAAGCCTGGTCTGAACGGCATCCCGATTGGGCGGTCCTGTTGACGACGGTCACGCCGACCGGTCACGCCGTTGCCCGCCGTCACGGGCCGGGGGTTGTCGCCTACCTCCCGATGGACCTCGCCCCGGTCGTGGGACGTTGGTTCGACCGACTGAAACCGGCCTTAGTCGTGACGGTCGAGACGGAAATATGGCCCAACCTCTTCTGGCAGGCCCGGGACCGGAGGGTTCCCGTGGCTGTCGTGAACGGACGGATCTCCGACCGGGCCTTCGGGCGATACCGGCGGGTCGGGGGCTTCATGCGGCAGGTCTTATCAGCCGTCGGCTACGTGGGCGTCCAGTCGGACCGACAGGCGGAGCGGTTTCTTCAGCTGGGTGCCCCACCGGAGACCGTCCACGTGACGGGGAATCTCAAGTTTGACGCCGTGATCCGGCGGATGGCCCGCGCCCGGGCGCCCGACTGGTTGGACCGGTGGCAGGCCGGGCACCCCCTGGTCGTATTCGGCAGTTGGACGGCGCCCGAGTGGCCCCTCTTGCGGGATACGGTCGTGACCCTCGCCGGACAGGCCCCGGACGTCCGGTTTTTGGTAGCGCCCCGGCACATTGAGGTCGCCGCCGAATGGGCCGAAGCCTGGCGGTCCCGGGGCCTTTCGGTTGGATGTCGAACGGCCTGGCGGGGGGAGGACTGGACGGTGATGGTCCTCGATACCTTGGGTGAACTGGCGGCCTGTTACGGGGGCGCGTCCGTAGCCGTCGTCGGGGGGAGCTTTCAGGCCCGTCAGACCGGTCACAATCCCATTGAGCCGGCCTGGTGGGGTGTCCCCGTCCTCATCGGTCCCCATCATCGGGACTTCATCGACGTCGTCGAAGCGTTTCAGGCCGGCGGCGGGATTCAGGTCTTGGCGGCAGGGACCGTCGAGGTTCTCTTGGCGTCGATTCAGGACTTGCTTCGGACTCCGGAGCTCGGGACCGCTTGGGGTCGGCGGGCTCGGCAGGTCGTCCTCCAGCAGGCGGGTGCCCTGGACCGGACCCTCGCCCACTTAGAAGCGCTGGCGGGATTAGGGCAATGAGGCAATCAGGCAGTACGGCAATAGGGCAATGAGCCGGGTGGGGGACTCCATAGAACGGATACAGGATGCACACCCCGTGTGCGCGTTTGCCGGAATCGGCACCGGGAATCCTGTCGAGGTCCCGGCCCCTTTCATCCAGGTATCCGGTGCCAGGTACCGGGTACCAGCTGCCTGGCACCGGGTACCGGATACCCGGTACCTGTTAGCGCCGAGGGCCGAGCCAGAAGACCGGGTACTGGAAAACGCGTCCCTCAGGTTAGCAACCCGTTTTATCCGGATTCGGCGGCCAGCGCCCAGCGGATGACCTCGCCCATCTGGTCGTGGATGAGGCCGTTGCTGGCCAGGAGTTCCCCGTCGTAAATGGACGTGGGCTGAAGGGCAAAGTCTGTCCAGCGGCCGCCGGCTTCTTGCAGGATAAGAACCCCGGCGGCCACGTCCCACGGCGACAGGTGCTCTTCCCAGAAGCCGTCCAGCCGGCCGGCCGCTACGTAGCACAGGTCTAAGGCCGCCGCCCCCGCCCGGCGGATCCCCATGGCCGTATAGAGGAAGCCTCGGAATATTTGAAGTGTCCGGTCCATATGTTCGTAGACGTGGTACGTGAAGCCCGTCCCCAGGAGGGCCTCGTTGACGGAGCGGACCGAGGAGACCCGGATGGGCCGCCCGTTCAGAAAGGCCCCCATCCCGGCCCCGGCCCAGAAACACTCCCGCTTGACGGGGTCATAGACGACGCCTAAGACGAGGCGACCCTCGTATTCCAGGGCCAGCGAGATGGCAAAGTGGGGGAATCCGTGGATAAAGTTACTCGTCCCGTCGATGGGGTCCAGAATCCATCGAGCCCGACTGCGGGCCGGCCCCAGGACGCCGGATTCCTCCGTCAGGACCTGGGCCTTCGGGTCCTTCTGAAAGATCTCCTGGACGATCGTCTCCTCGACGACTCGGTCCAGACGAGTGACCGGATGCCGGCGGCCCTCGTCTTTCCATTCCATGGGGACGGGACCGTCGGATTGCGTCCAGGCCTGACGAAGCTGGCGGCCGACTCGCCGCACGAGGCGCACGGCCCATCGAAGGCGGGGTCGAATCCACGTGGGGTCCATAGGAGACTCCTTGATTTACGGCAGTGAAGCAGTACGGCTACAAATCCGGCAGGATTTCCCGCGAGCGGTCCCTCTCTCATAATCTCTCAGGCCCGGAGAGAGGCTGGTCCGTCCCCTCGGCTCCGACCAGCTCGCCTCGGAGGCTGTGGGGGCCGGCCTCGGTGATACGCACCCAGGCGAACCGGCCCAGCCAGCGGGACGGGTCCGCCGGGACGTTCACGACGCGGTTGTGGGTCGTCCGGCCCTCCAGCTCGTCGGGCCGCTTCTTGGAGGGACCCTCGAAGAGGACCTCCTGAAGGCTTCCGATGAGGGCCCGATGCTTCCGAAGCTGGATCTCCTCCTGGAGGGCTTGCAGGCGGAGAATGCGGTCGGTCTTGACCCCGTCGGGGACGGGGTCACCGAACTTCCAGGCTGTCGTAAAGGGTCGAGGGGAGTACTTGAAGCTGAACATGGAGTCGTACTCGACGAGGCGGACGACCTTCAGGGTCTCCTGAAAGTCTTCTTCCGTTTCGCCGGGAAAGCCGACGATGATGTCCGTACCGATGGCGATGTCGGGGACAGCCTTCCGAAGCTTTTCGACCTTCTCTAAGTACTCCCGTTGCGTGTACGTCCGGCGCATCGCCCGTAGGATGCGGTCCGAGCCGGACTGCAGGGGCAGGTGAATGTGCCGAGCGATCTTCGGGTAATCTCGAAGCGTCTCGATGAGTTCGTCGGTTACGTCCGACGGATGAGGCGAAACGAAGCGGATGCGCCGGATACCTTCGACGCCGTGGACCATCCGGAGCAGGGCGGCGAACGTCACGTCCTCCCACCGATACGAGTTGACCGTCTGGCCGAGGAGGACGACTTCCCGATAACCGGCCTCGGCGAGGGCCTGGACCTCCATCAGGATGTCCCGGGGCGGTCGGCAGGTCTCTCGGCCCCGGGTGAAGGGAACGATGCAAAAGGTGCAGAACTTGTCACAGCCCTCCATGATGGTGACGTAGCCGACGACGGGGGAGCGCCGGTAGACGGCCCACTGGTCAAAAGCCGGCCGCTGGCGAGGGCGGGACAGGGAAAGGACACGGCGTTCTCCCTGGACGACCCGCCGAAGGAGTTCCGGGAACTCAGGGATGTTCCGGGGCCCAAATACGACGTCGACGTGGGGCGCCTGCCGGAAGATTCGCTCGCCCTCTTGCTGGGCCAGACACCCGCATACGGCGATGACCATGTGTGGGCGTCGCTGTTTGATCCGCTTCAGTTTGCCGAGCTCCGAGAATACCTTCTGGCCGGCCTTCTCCCGGACGCTACACGTATTGAGGACGACGACGTCGGCCGCCTCCGGCTCGGCGACGGCCTGGAGGCCCATCTGCTGAAGCAGGCTGGCAATTTTCTCCGAGTCGTGCTCGTTCATCTGGCATCCGTACGTGTAGATGCAAAACCGACCGGACAGACGGGGAAGGCTGTCCGGGAGTCGGTCGACCGGCGGTGCCATCACGGTCGGTACGAGGATCGCCATATCGCAACCCCTGTCGGGTCTCCATTAAAGTATAGTCATCTCACCTCCGGCGTCCGGTCCCCGGCGCCGGGACAGAGACCCCGGGCTAAGCAATAGATGCAGGATGCAGACCCCGTGTGCGGGTTTTCCGGTCCTCGGTGTCCGGCCCTCGGCCATGGAGGGATGAGGGGCAAGGGAGATACGACCTTCCTGCATCCTTCGTCCAGGCCGAGGGCCGAGAACCGAGGGCCGAACACCGAATCCGTTGGCCGGGACCTGACACCTGGAACCCGTGCCACACCCCTATGGGGGCTCGACCCGGTATCGGGCGGGGGCCCGTCGGAGGGACCCGCTCAGACGGGCGACGGGTCCGCTGAGCACATAGGCGACCGACCCGGCCCAAAGGGTCCAGTGGGGGTAACTCAACGCCAGGGCCAGCAGGAGGGCGACGGTCGCCAGCGTCGCCAGAGGCCATCGCCGATAGGCCTCCAGGCGTTTGAAACTACGGTACCGAAGGCGCGAGACCATCAGGACGGCCAGTATGCCCATTAGGACCAGGGGTCCCAATAGGAGGGGCGAACCGGGCGACGGTCGGGGAAACGCCAGCGTCGTGGTCACGCCGAGGGCGGCGGCCCCCGGGCTCGGTAGCCCGACAAAAAACCGAGGGTCGGCCGTCGGGGCGATCACGTTGAAGCGGGCCAGCCGTAAGGCCGTACAGGCCGTGTAGAACAAGACCATCGCCACGGCGAAAGACCGGGCGACCGGTACGGCCGCCGACGCTCCGGTCCAGCGGTACAGCAAGATCGCCGGGACGACCCCAAAAGACACCAGGTCCGCCAAAGAGTCCAACTGCAGGCCCAACGCCGAGGCCGTCCGGGTCGTACGGGCGACCCACCCGTCCAGACTGTCCAGGACGATGGCGACGACGACCATCCAGGCGGCCCGCTCGAGCCGTCCATGGAGGATGTTCAGCAGGGCCATCATCCCCAGCGAGAGATTCCCCAGCGTCAGCAGACCCGGCAGGAGGCCGATGCCCCGCCGGAGGGGGAATCGGTGCCGGCGAAAGAAGTTACGATGCATCCGTCTGGGTCGCATATTCACCTCGCGCAATAGATGTCTCCCCCGCTCGCACCCGCTGGCCGACCTGGACCGTCGGGATGACCCCGGGCGGCAGGAAGACGTCGACCCGAGAGCCCAGAAGGATCATCCCGACCGGCTGGCCCCGGTCGAGCCGCTGGCCCGGTCGGACCCATCGGCGAATCCGACGGGCCAGAATGCCCGCCGTCTGGACCAACCGCCACGACCGGCCGTCGGACACGATATACGTGTGAACTTGTTCGTTGACCCGAGGGGCCTCCGCCCGAAAGGCCGGCCGGAACTGGCCCCGCTGGCCGACTTGGGCGATGACGACGCCCGCGAAAGGAGCCCGATTGACGTGAACGTCCCAAACCTGCATGAAGATGCCGACCCGCCAGCCCCCCTCCGGGTGAGGTTCACAGGCGACGACCCGGCCATCGGCCGGAGCGACCCACAGGTCCGGGTCGGACGGAGGTCGCCGGATCGGATGCCGACAGAAAAAGGCCCACCCGATAGCCCCAAGCCCCACGGGGACCCATATCCACGGCGAGGTCCCCCCGTGCATGAGGACCACCCCTACGGCGACCCAGCCTGCCAGACCCCACCACCCCTCCGGTGTGAGACGCATCCCCCGCCTCGCGATGGAGTCCCGAACGGCTCTTACGTATGCTCCCGACGGTATGTCGCGATCAGGGCATACATCCGGTCCTTGATGAACAGCTTGCGTTTCTTAATCTGACGTTCTTCCTCTTCCTCATCGGGGGTCAGGTAGCGTTTCTCCATCAGCTCCTGGAGACGCCGCTCGAGTCGCTGGTGTTCTTCGTACAGGTCCCGGAATTCGGCGCTTTCCCGTAGGAGGATGTCCCGAATCTCCTCGTCTTTCAGCATCCTCCACCTCCACCCGGAAGTCGTCCGGCCCGGAGGCCGGACATTCCTATTATACCCCAGGACCCCCGGCGTTCCCATCGACTCGACCCCACGACGGAGAAACGGCACGGGCGGACGGACCGCACTCCCTCCCCGCGTCCCCTGTATCGTTCGGGGATACCCACTGGCCTTCATGGGGATGTAGGCTTATTTCAGGTGCCAGGTACCGGGTACCAGGTATCGGGTACCGGCTATCTGGGACCCGGGACCCGGTACCTGAGCCGGTCCGACGCCGAGCATCGAAGACCGAGCCCGGCTACTGGAAAACGCGCACACCGGGTGTGCTTGGGAGTCGGATGGTAGATGGATTCGACGAGTCCCTGGGATCCTGCACCCAGACCATCGCCTTACTGCCTTACTGCCCTATTGCCCTATTGCCCTATTGCCTTACTGCCCTATTGCCCCATTGCCCTCCCGCCCGCTCTGGCTACCGGAGACATAGGGCCCCCTTCTCCTGGGAGAAAGGGGTGATCTCCGTTGACCTTGACAGGGTCCAAACCCCGTGCCAGAATGGGGGACTCCGCAGGTGGGGCGCTCGCGTCCGCCAGGCTGGGTGTTGTCTTGTCCAGCTCCATGGTCTTTATCGGTCCCGTCGTTCACCTCAGGACGGAGGGGGAATCTTACCGATCTGGCCCGGTGAGGGAGAGAGGGGCGATGACCCGTATACCGGACAATTCCCATAAGTGGGGTCCTGTGGCCCCGGAAACGCCGTCGGTAACGGAAGACAAGCCCGTTCCGGAAGCTTCGGGGAATGAGCCCGTGGCAGGCCCCGACTTCCTGCGGCTTCTCCAAATGGAGGTCGCGTCCCTGCCGAACCGGCAGTTGGCTCCCGAGGTCCTGGCCCGTAGTGTCGTGGATTGGTGGCTTCAGCAGTATGTCCCGTCCCGGTCGTGGCCGGCGCCGGTCCTGAAGGCGTTCCGGGAGCAAGTCGTCGAGTTTCTGCAGAGGGACCCTTTACTCCAAGCGCTGATTCAGAAGCTGTCGACCTGAGAGGTCCAGTCATCGGTCCGTCGAGTCTTCGGTCCACGTAAGAGAGAAGCGTCCCAAGACGCGTCGATTCGGGTCGTCGTCGAGGGCACCGCATGAGCCATCCAGCGGACCTGATGAGTCCCTCCCGGGAGGATCGGATCCTCCAAGAGCAGGGATTGGTCCATCATGTAGCGAAGTCTATCTGGCACATGATCGGCCGGGCCGTCCCCCTGGAGGATCTGGTCGGATATGGGCAGATCGGCCTCATCGAGGCCATCGACCGATTCCAGCCCGAGGCTCACTGTCAATTCTCCACGTATGCCTATTACCGCATCCGGGGCGCCATCCTGGACGGCCTCTGCAAGCTCCAGGGGCTGTCCCGGCGGCTTATGGAGAAGCTTCGCTTCTACCGGGGCCTCCACGAAGTCTTGGCCGCTCACTACGAAGCCTGTGACTTCTCGATGGAAGACCTGGAGCAGGTCTGGCGGACCCTGGACGAAACCCTCCACGAGAGCCTCGTCCTGTTCATGCTGGCCCATGCCAGCGTCCTGTCGGACGAGGACCCGGGGTCGGCTACCGAGGGTGAGGCCTCGGTCCTGGCTGATGAGTGGAGGCGCCAGCTTCGGCAAGCCCTCGAGCAGTTACCGGAAGCCGAACGTCATCTCGTCTACAGGGTTTACTTTGAGGGCCTGAACCTCTCGGAAGCCGCCCAACGGATCGGCATCTCCCGGTCCTGGGCATGTCGGCTCCATCAGCGGGCCATTCAGGCCCTGCGCCGCCTCATCCAGCGGGACATGAATCCGCCGCCCGGCGAGCGGGTCCTTCGGTAAGGGGAGTGACGAAGTGATGGGGTGACGGAGTGATGGAGTGACAAAGTGACGGGGTGACGGAGTGACGGGGTGATAAATCGTTAGCCGTACGGCCGAATTGCCGTAGAGACAGCCTCGCCGACCGCGTGAATGGATACAGGATACAGGATGCATACCCTGTAGGCGGGTTTTTCGAAGACAGGTGCCAGGTACTGGGTACCCGGTATCGGGTACCGGCTATCTGGCACCCGGGACCCGGTACCCGGCACCGGAGCCGGTCCGACGCCGAGGACCGAACACCGAGCACCGAGGACCGAAAACGCGCACCCCGGGTATGCAAGATGCAGGATGGGACAGTGCTTACCGTTTCTCTATATCCTGCATCCTGCATCTTGCATCCTGCATCCTGTGTCCTACATCCATACCAAGCACGGATGGGGGTCTACATGACGCAAAATCCCGATATCCAGGTTCTGCATGAGCAGTTCCAGGCCCTTCTCCAGGGGCACGACAATTTGGTCGATGCGCTGGGGATGAGTTTGGAGGACATTTTGGCGCTGGCGCTGGTGGCCCAGCAGTTGGCCCAGCAGGGTCAGTTGGAGGAGGCGCAGCGGC
>Ga0079997_118074_pt1 | contig 48098 bp, 45 predicted proteins | sample PerSpoCPS_CMetaG_FD_69200 | JGI IMG/M metagenome (GOLD analysis project Ga0079997, IMG submission 69200) | Archaeal communities from Yellowstone National Park, Wyoming, USA - Perpetual Spouter C (PS_C) MetaG (SPADES assembly) (version 2) | ecosystem: Environmental > Aquatic > Thermal springs >... | reverse complement strand
TAGTTGACCCGTTTTTTCCCGAACCGAAATCAAAATTTTTCAAAAGTTCTTCTAAATTTATTTTTTCCTTTACAAGATACATTTTCCTTTACCCTCCTGCAACTGGTGGTATAAGAGCAACCTCATCATTATCTTTCAAATTTTCATTAGTGTGTACTATTTCGTAATTCAGAGCTACTGAAAAAATTTCCCCTTTTAGTTTTGGAAATTTCTCAACCAAATATTTTTTCAAGCTCTCTATATCTTTGATATCTGATGCGATGATTTCATTTGTGCCAACGACATCCCTTAATCTCCCAAAAAATAGAACCCTTATTTTTTTGTTCTCAATCATTTTTTCATCCACCGATTTGTTTCATAATTGGGCTCATTTTTGGTAAAGTTCCCTCCCTTTTGAATTTTATAAATCCCTCTGGCTTCAATTTAACGACATAGTGAATGAATTTGCAAAGCTCATCTTCACTTATTTTGGGTCTTATGAATTTTTTGATGTCATATCCACTTGGGTCAAAAAGGCAAAGGTAAATTTTCCCGTCAGATGATAACCTTATCCTTGAACAACCTTGACAGAAAGGATGTGATACCGTTGATATGAAACCTATTTGAATTTCATCATCCACAAGATAGGTTCTTTCTATATCATCTGCTCCTATAAATTTTATTTTCCGCTTCTGTTGCAAAGCTTTTATAACTTCACCTTCTGATATAAAATTTTTTCTCCACAGGTTGACATCAACCGAAATTGGCATGAACTCAATGAATCTTATCTTCACATCTTTTTCTTTTGAGAAATTAATAAGATCTGAAATTTCATCATCATTTATTCCCCTCAATAAAACCGTGTTTATTTTCAGTTTTAATCCCAAGTTTTTTGAGTAGTCAATGTTGTGAATGATATTTGATAATCCGTAGAACCCGGATATTTTTTTGAATTTTTCCTCATTTAAAGTATCAAGGCTGATGTTCACTCTGACTTTATGTTCTTTGAAGAACTCAGCAAAATTTTTTAAGAACATTCCATTTGTTGTTATCGTGAGTTCCGCATTATCGCCGATTTCTTTTCTTACGCCTTCTATTATTTCTTTCAGACCTCGCCTTAAAAGTGGCTCACCTCCAGTGAATCTAAATTTTTTTATTCCAAATTTTCTGTGAAATAATGAGATAAGGTAGATTATCTCCTCAACCCTCAAAATTTCATCTTTTGGGAATTTTTCGTAAAGTTTATCTGGCTCGCAGTAAAAGCAGTTCAAGTTGCATCTATCTGTAAGGGATATTCTTATGTAATTTATTCCTCTGCCAAATGAGTCCGCTAACCTCATACCTTTCTCTTTGCAAATTTTATACCAGCTTTAAAAAGCAAGAATTTTTCCTAACAAAAAATAATTTTTCCTATTCTTTTTGGGGAACAATCCGATGTTTTTTGAATTAAATTAGAGTATAAATCTTTGCTTTAGCTTTTAGTCTCATTTTTGAAACCGAGTCTCATTTTTGAGACAGCTGAAATTTTAAAATCTAAATAAATAATGCAGAGCAAATCAGAATGAAGAAAATAAAAAAGCAGAAACAGAGAAAGAAAGTAAAATATAGACTCAAAAAAGAGCTGAAAAGGTTTGACCTGGTTTTAAAAGAAATCTTCTCAAAGGCAATAGGGAAAATTATCTCAATAGCAGCAGGTGAGAAAATCAAAGAAAAACTTGAAGATATAAATCGGGAGGTAAAGCTCCTCAAATCTCTCAGACCGGATATGCTTTTTAAAGCCGGTGATAAAATCTTCCATATTGAAATCCAAGCTCAACAAGATAAAACCTTACCAAAAAGAATGTTGTTGTATTCCGTTGTAATTGAAGAGAAATTTGGCAAAGAACCTGTACAGATAGTTTTATTTGTTGGTAAGGGAAATCCTCCCCCTTCTTATTTCAGGTCAGAATTCAAATTCCTCAAATTCAAAGTTGTTGATTGGAAGAAAATAGACCCTGATGAGTTTTTAAAAAGTGATAAACCAGAAGAAGTCATCTTGGGAGTTTTAGCTGGGAAATACAGAGAAAAACCAGAGGTATTCAAAAAAGTAGTGAGAAAGATCTCAAAAATTGTCAAAAACAAAAAAGAACTTTTAAAATATATGGAAGATATAAGTTTTTTAGGCAGTTTATTTGATGTTGAGATAAAATTAGAGCCTATGCCAATACAAATAGATATAAGAAAAACTCTTTTTTATAAATGGGGAGAGCAGAAAGGCTTCGAGAAAGGAAAGAAAGAGGGTTTAAAAGAGGGGGAACAAAGGGGGATTGTAAAAGGTCTAAAACAGGGCAAGCAGGAAGGTCTTAAAGAAGGGATTTTGGGCATCATTCAAGTAAAGTTTGGTTCTTCAAAAGCAAAGCTAATCAAAGACCTTTTAGATAAGATAAATGATATAGCCCGCTTGGAGAAGATAAAAAAAGAAGTAATAAAAGCAAAAACCTGGAACGATTTTATTAAAGTATTCAGAAACCGCAGAAACCATAGGTAAAATAGAATTTGAACCTATGTCAATACAAATAGATATAAGGAAAACTCTTTTTTATAAATGGGGAGAAAAAAGAGGAATTTTAAAAGGTCTGAAAGAAGGTTTAAAAGAAGGAGTCATAGGAATCGTCAGAGCGAAGTTCGGAGGTCAAAACGCAAAACAATTCAAAAACTTTTTAAAAAAAGTATGATGATATAAATTATCTAAAAAAAGATAAAAACAGAAGTGATAAAAGCAGAAACCTTGTAAGATTTCATAAAGTTCATTCAAAACTTAAAGATTTCAAATCCAAAAAATTCAAAGAAAAAACAAAATTAGTTCTCAAAATTTTACCTCTTATTTTAGCCTCAGAGACTTTCCTTTCCTTTTTCGGTTTTTGAAACCGAGTCTCATTTTTGAGACTGAGTCTCATTTTTGAGACAGCTGAAATTTTAAAATCTAAATAATAAATCAAGAATCTGAAATGAAGAAAGTGATAAAACAACAAGGAATATAGATACAAAAAGGAGCTCAAAAGATTTGACCCAATTTTAAAAGAAATTTTCTCAGAAGCAATAAGAACGATTTATTACTTAGCTATTGGTAAAAAAATTGGTAAAAAAGTAAAGGTCATATCGGCGGAGATAAGTTTGGTAAAAACTTTCCGTCCTGATATTTTAGTTGAAGCTGATGGTGAAATAATCCAGGTTGAAATACAAGCTCAACAAGATAAAACTTTACCGAAAAGAATGTTTCGCTATTACTATGCAATAGTAGAAAAATATAAAAAAGAACCCACTCAAATTGTTTTATTTGTAGGAAAAGGAAATCCCCCTCCATCAGAGTACAAAACTCCGAAGCTAACTTTAAGATATGAAGTCTTAGATATGAAGAAAATAGACCCTGATGTGTTTATAAAGAGCAGAAAACCTGGTGAGGTAATCGTAGGGATTTTAGCTGGGAAATTCAAAGATAAACTCAAGATAATAAGAAAGGTCAAAAAAAGAATTGTAGAAATTCTGAAAAATGAAGAAAAAATCATAAAATATATAGATAGCATAAGTTTTTTAGCTGGATTATTTGATATTGAAATAAAGGTAAAGCCTATGTCAATACAAGTTGACATAAGAAAAACTTTCCTCTATAAGTGGGGAGAAAGAGAGGGAGAAAAAAGAGGGCTCGAAAAGGGATTAATTTTGGGAATTGTTCAATCAAAGTTTGGTAGCTCAAAGGCAAAACAATTCAAAAACTTTTTAGAGAAAATAGATGATATAAATCATCTGAAAAAGATAAAAAAGGAAATAATAAGAGCAAAAACCTGGGAGGATTTCATAAAGTTCATTCAAAATTCAAAAATTTCAAATCCCAAAAATTCAAAGAAAAAACAAAATTAGTTCCCAAAATTTTACTTCCCATTTTAGTTCCCGAAATTTTACTTTTCTTATCAGTCTCATTTTTGAAACTCAGTTTCATTTTTGAGACTAAAAAGGAAAAAAAATAAATTTTCCCCTGTCTATAAAAAGAGTTTCACAATCCAGTTCAATAAATACCCAGCATACAAATCAGTAGCGGTGGGGAGAATAAATGAGGAAATAAAGATTGATAAAGGGTTAAAAAATGAAAACAAAAAAATTGAAAAAAAAGTGGAACAAATTTTGCTATAAAGTTATAGAGGAGCAAGAAAGAAAAAAGAAAAGGAGGGAAGGAGATATGGATGGGGTAAAATCAAAAATAAGTCAGGAAAAAGGAAATAAGGTAGTAGGAACTTTTGATGGTGAAGTTCTTATTTCAAGGAGAAAATTTCTGAAAGGTATTGGAGCAATAACCGGGCTTTTAGCTCTTGAAAAACTTGCCTGTGCTCCGAAAAAACCAGAAGGCGAAGTACCACCAGAACAACCTTGGAAACCACCTTCTGTATATCACGATTTGTATCCAAAGGAATATCAGGAGGAATTTGTTCCATCAACATGTTGGATAGGTAAGCAAGATTGTTCTTTGGTTTACAGAGTTATAAAGCAAAATGTTAATGGTAAGGAGATAAGAAGAGTTGTAAAAGCAGATGGGCTCGTTATAGAAAAGGCAACAGGAAATATTGTTTTTAACCCGGATGAAGTAAAAAAGCGAGCAGATGAATTGCTATATAACCCAAGAAACAAGGGGACACTCTGCCCAAAAGGAGCGGGAGCTAATGTTACAGCTCTGTATGCTCCAAATAGAGTAAAATATCCTCTGAAAAGAATAAACAGAAAAGGTGAGCCGGGAAAGTTTGTAAGAATCTCATGGGAGGAAGCCAAAAATCTTATAGCTCAAAAATTAAATGAGGTAAAACAAAAAGGTGAATATATCTTGTGGCAAAAGGGAAGAAGTAAATCAGGGGCACTATATGATAATGCATTTACTAACGCCCTCAAAAACGCAGGATTCAAACTTTACAAAATAGGACACGGAGCTTACTGCTCTGATGCAGGTTATAGAGCTTGCGAATATACAATAGCACAATCCGCCGTTCTTAACCCCGATTTTAAATATACAAGATACATTTTGAATATAGGTACAGGATTCATTGGAGTGTCGGGTGGAAATAAACTATGCTTTATTACATGGCCGCAAATGCTAACCGAGGCAAAAGAAAAGGGACAAATAAAAAAAGTTGTAACATTAGACCCACAATTGAGATCCGGTGGGAATCATACAGATGAGTGGATACCACTAAAACCGGGAACAGACCTTGCATTCTTTTTAGGAATAAGCCACTACCTTATAAAAAACAGACTAATAGATAAAGATTACCTCAAAAAATATACAAACGCCGCGTTTTTGGTTATAGTTGAAAAAGGACACAAGAAAAGATACTATTTCGCCAAAAATTCAGATGGAAAACCTCTCATATACGATAAAAACTCAGGTACGGTAGTTCCTTTTGATCAAGCAGGAGCAGACCCAATTCTTTTTGTAGATGAGTCAGGGATAACCGAAATAAAATTGAAGCTGAACAACGATGGAATTTTAGATGATAGCGGAGAAAATGTCAAAGTAAAGCCTGCCGTTGAGGCATTTTTTGATATACTTGATGAAAATGGCTGGACAGCAGATTGGGCTGACAGAACATGTGGTATTCCATCTCTTACAACTGCAAGAATCGCAAGAGAACTTTACGAGAACTCCGGAATAAAAGAGGGGCTAACAGTGGAGATAGAAGGAAAAACATTACCTTTGAGACCAGTAAGCTGTATGCTTTATCATCTTGCTCAAACCGAGTTAGGATTCCTACTAACTCGTGCAATTCTCTTAACATTTATGCTTCTTGGAGCTGTTGGGGTACCCGGAGGAGTTCTTTCAGATTGGGGATCTACATCACCTCATGCTAACTTTACAAAATTCGGTAAGATGGATATAAAAAATCCTCCTTATGATTTTACTCTTGATTCATCTAAATATTTCCCAATAACTTCTCCTAACCCATCTTTCCTTTCGCGTGTTCTTATTGACCCATCAAGGTATGAGGTTGATGAGAAAAAATTGCCACGCGTCATGTTTGTTCATATGTTTAATTTGGGAAGGAACGGTCCGGACATACCTTCTGTGGTAAATGGTTTTTCAGAGGTTGATATGGTGATATGGTTAGCTCCTTGGCTTACGGAAGGAGCATCTTTGCTTGCAGATATTGTTTTACCCATAGCTACGATTGAAAAATATGAAGGACCTCTATCCGGGAGTACGATTTATGAGGGAGCTTCTGCTTTGAGGGTTCCTCCTGTTCCACCTCTTTATGAATCAAAAAGCGAACTTGAAGCTTATATTGAGATATGCGAAGTCGTTGGAGCACTTTACGGAGATAAAGGATATATTGCTGAAATTAACAAAGAACTCAAACTTACTGGGACAGGCTACGAACTTGATGTTAATAAAAAACCCACACCAGAGGAGATATTTGATAAATGGGCAAGAGCTCAAAATTTAAAAGGTCCAAAAGGTGAGGAAGGTCTTGAATACATCAAAAAATACGGGGTCTCTCCTCGCAAAAACCAAAGTGCAAAATCAATTTATCCGATACTTTGGGATTATTGGGGAGGTTGGGATGACACTAACAAATTTGAAAAAAGGTTCAGGTTCTGGGGTGAATCTTTGAAAAAAGCCCAAGATAAGATGAAAGAAATGGGTCTTGATGAAAATAAATGGATTTATGTGAAAGATTATTTCCCTGTTCCGCTTTGGAGACATCCTACTATGGAAAAATCTCCATCAGATTACAGTTTTTATCTTATAACTCCAAAGATGATAGAGTACAAGCAAACAAGGTCTGCGTGGATACCGGTTTTAGCTGATATGGCTCAGTACCAACACGACCCTGATAATCCAACTGTTGGACAAGTTGCAATAATAAACAGGAGAATTGGAAAATCTTTGGGCATAAGCGACGGAGATGAGATATATGTTGAATCTATCAATCCTTTAACCGGAGAAGTAAGGAGAGTAAAGGTTAGAGCTTCCCTTGCTGAATATGTAAGACCAGATTGTGTCCTGATGTTCTATCACTTAGGAGAGTGGGCAGGAACAAAGCGGGAACCTTCTCCTAATATGCTGGGTTTTGCTTCCGAGGGTTTTGTTGCTATGACGCAAGATCAATCTTTCCAAGTGAAGGTAAAAATTTATAAAGCATAAAAAGGAGGTGAAATGAGATGGCAAGGTATGGCATGGCAATAGACTTAACAAAGTGTGTCGGTTGCAGAGCTTGTATGGTGGCATGTAAAATAGAAAATTCTACTCCTCGGGATGTCTGGTTCATGTATGTTTTCAGGTTTGAAGAAGGGGAGTATCCGAATGTGAGAGTGAGGTATTTGCCGCGCCCGTGCATGCACTGCCAAAATCCACCTTGTGTCAGAGCAGATAAAGATGGAGCAAGAATAAAATGGAGAGATTGGCTCGTTGAAACAGATTACGACAACCACAAAGGCGATAGGTCTCTGGAGTTAGCTTGTCCATACGGTGTCAACTTTTTTATAGAAGAAGATCCAGATTTATATATAGATTGGTCAAAGGATGAATTCACTGCCGGGATTTTTGGATGGTTTAACCCCGATTTACAAAAACCCTCAAAGTGGGATGGCGACCCTGAGAAAAAAGAAAGAAGACTTGCGGGCGGTCCTTACAGAGCGCAAACAGTTGGAAAATGTACATTCTGTATTCATAGGCTTGATAAAGGAATTCAGGTTACAGCCTGTCAGCAGGTCTGTCCAGTAAGAGCTATAATATTTGGAGACCTTGATGACCCAAATTCTGAAATATCAAAAGTCCTTGAAGGTAAAGTTGAAAGAAAGAAAGTGAAAGTTATAGGTCCGGGCAAAGTTGAAAGTGAAGAGGAAGTTGTTGTACCAAAAGAAGGTTCCGGGGTTTTCGTTCTCAAACCAGAAGCTGGAACTTATCCCAAAGTTTTTTATATAGGAGATCCACCTGATGAAGATGCTCGCCCAATAGAGATTGTTCCAGTAAAGAAAGGTACGCAAGCAAAGGGAGATGAAAAATGGGGTAATCTTGATATACCCTTCGGTCTTCCAGAAAAAGAGAAAAGTAAAAAATAATAATGATGAGATAAGTAGATACTGGGCAAAAAATTAGGAGGTTTAAAAATATGATCGGAAATGGGCAGATCAAGTCAGATGAAATTGTGAAACCAAAAGAACTTATGCAACAAGAAGAAGAAAATAAATCTGATTTTATTGATGATGATTTTGACTTTTTTATTGGACAAGTTATAAGTAAGTTTTTGTCGGTGTTATTTGATTATCCAACGGAGGAGAAAGTAGAGAAGGCAAAGGCTCTGGCTGAGTTTTTGCGAGCTCACAAAGATATATTGCCGGATTACATCGTTGAACTTGCAGATGAAGTCTCAAATTTGAGATTTTCTGAGAACCTTCAAGCAGATTATGTTTCAATATTTGATTTCCAAACTCCTCCATTTATTTCCTTCTGTGCACAAGCAGAAAATCCAAATTTGATTCTAATTCTTGACTCAATTTACGCATCGGAAGGAGTTTATGTTGATGAGACAAAACTCCCGGATGAGTTCTCTACAATTTTTGAGTTCTTATCTTTGCTATATTCAAGAAAGAGAAAAGATAAGATAAAGCATATGAGTATGATTTTAAAACCGGCTTTGCGTTTTCCTGAACCAGACCACCAGCTTTATGGAAGAGTTGTAAAATCAATGAAAAGCTTTGTCCAAAATTTTTTATTTGAAAAAGGAGGTGAATTTTGAAATGAGATACATATTGCTATATTTTTTATCTTTTGTTTTGGTTTTTGTTTTTGGTTTTTATTTGAATTTGTCTTCTTATGAAACTCCTGCTTTTGTTAAGTTTGAAAGAACACCCGAAATAGCCGAAGAAGCCGAAGAACCGCCTGCTACTTTCCCTCATCTTGTTCATCAAGAACTGTTTTACTGCTATGTATGTCACCCAAGTGTTTTTAAGTTTGGTGGAAATGTTATGACTCACGATGATTTTGATAACGGAAAATTTTGTGGGGCGTGCCATAATGGAGTTATATCTTGGCATATAGATGACGCCCCCGATTGTGAAGTTTGCCATAAATGAACAAAGAAAGGAGGTAAAAAGGTATGGTAAAAAAAATCATTTTTTTGGCTTCTTTGGTTTCGGTTTTGTGTGTGGGTAGTGCATTAGGAGATGATGAGGAAAAGAAGCCGGGAGAACCAGGGCAGAGACTTGAAATCTGGGGAATAATGATAAACGGAGTTTTTGATGTTGCTCTTGAATCTCGCGAGTTTTACGCGAACCCTTTTGATGGAAAATTCTCTCTTACGAATTATCACCATTTCGTTTTTCTTTCAAGGCAAAAAGCTGATGAAAAATTTTTCTTTTCCGCAGAAGTAATTGAAAGATACTTTTACGAATTCGGTGCAAAATTGGGCAGATTTACTCTTAAATTTGGAAAAGTCCTTATACCATTCGGAGCGGACCCTCTCTTTCACCACAACTACGGAGGACTTGTAGGATTTGACCAAAAATTTGTTCCTTTTGTTTGGTCAGAACATGGAGGAGTTTTCACAGCAAAGATATTTGAGGATATGGAAAAAAGGCTATTGGTGTCAAATGACTTTTTCGTTGTGAATGCTCCCGAGGGAGATCCGACGCAAGTTTTTGCGATGGGTAAAGCATCTCCATCAAGGTTTGCAGTAGGTGATAGGCTGAAAATGGGGTATTCCCGTGTTGTAGGGTACCTTTCCGGATATTTTACAGAGTATGCAGAGGGATATCCGATGTTTATGTGGGGAGGAGATTTGTCTTTCGCTCGCGGTTTTTTCCCGTTTTTGAAAAATCTATCTTTGAAAACTGGATTCGCATATATGAATGCTAAAGGTGACCCAAAGAAGATGGGAACTTACTTTAACTTCGCAGACTACATCAGAATAGATTATGACCTCCCCTTGAATTTAACTTTTAGGTTCCTCGTTGGTTCAAGAACAACTCAAAACTATAAATACCCCTTTTACGACAAATCTACTCCATCAAAAGATGATGAGACAGCTTATAACTTTGCTCTGATTTATAGAAAAGGACCATTTTCTCTAACTACTCAGTATGTTATAAAAGTGGAAGCAATAGAGCAAAAAGATGATTTCCTGAGAATTCATTTCAAATATGAATTTTGAAGATTTGAAAAAAGGAGGTGAGCACTTATGAAAAGGAATGGCATAAAAAACAGCATAAACAAAAAAATTAAGGTTTTATCAGGTCTGGTTTTGTTGTTAGGTGCATTAGCCTTCTTTGGAAAAAACTGCGGACCAACAGAAAGGGGAGAAGAAGAAAAAGTTTCAGGCGGGTATCCAAGCCAAACGACACAGCCATCTCAACCTACTCAGTGCCCATCTGTTTCTTATTCTAATGATATATATCCTATGTTGAGCCAAAAATGTTCTGGATGCCACACATCCGGACCCGGACCATCTTTCCTTTCAGGAAACAAAGATGCAGATTATCCAAAGATATCAAAGCTTGCAAAGGATGTTGAAGAAGGCAAAGGAAGTGAATTACTGCTTAAAGCAAGTGGTAAAGTAAATCATGGTGGTGGAGCTCAAATACCCGAAGGTTCACAAGAATATACGAAGCTCAAATGTTGGATAGATGCAGGTGCTCCGAATAACTGAATGTAGGAAATAATTGGACAGGGAATAAAAGTTCGGTATGGGTAGGGGCGGCTCCGAATAACTGAATGTAAGAAAGAAAGAGGATATTTTTTTCTTTGAGGTAAATTCTCATTTAAAAACCAAAATTAAAAAAGGAGGTGAAAAAGTATGAACGAAAACAAAAATAAAAGTATAAATGAAACCAAAAACTTGAGGCTAATCCTTTTCTCTTCACCGGTTCTTTCTCTTCTTTTGTTCTTGCCAAAGCATGCAAATGCTGAATCCGGAAAAGATATATTCCTCAAATATAAATGCAACAAATGTCACGCAATAAAAGCTCAAAACATAGAACCTATACTTAAAGAGGAAAAAGGAGAAGAGGAAGAAGAGGAAAAGGAAGAGAAGGGAAAAAAGAAGATAAAGGACCTTTCGGGAGTTGGTCTTGAAAGAAATGCGGAATGGATAAAGGGTTGGCTACTCAAAAAAGAGAAAAATGAAGAAGGCAAAAAACACAAACCAAAGTGGAAAGGAACTGATGATGAGCTAAAAACTGTTGCTGAGTGGTTAGCTCAACAGAAAACAAAAATAGATGAGAGCGAAATCAAAAAATGGCTTGAAGAAATCATGAAAAAATCAAAGTAAAGAAAAAAAGAAGTGAAAAAAAGAATACAAGAGGTGCTGAAATATGCGGAACATGTTCAAAATATCAGGTAGCTATAGAAAAAATCTACTTGTTCTTTTATTTTTCCTTTCTTTTTCTCTTTTTACTTTTGGTTTTACTTTGGGCGAGGTAAATAGGTTCCTGAATGCTTTTCGCAAAGTAAAACAGCCAATATTTTTCAGTCATAAAATACATATAGAAGTTGAAGAGCTGGAATGTCAAGATTGCCATAAGTTAGCGGAAAAAAGCCGGTGGGCAGGTATTCCAAAAATATCCGAATGTGCAGATTGTCACTCAGAACCACCAGATGAGTTCAAATATCCTCAATTCAAAAATGAAGAAGCCCGAGTAAGAGAGTATGTTGAAAATGACAAGGAAATACCTTGGGTGCAGGTAAATAAACTCCCAGGGCATGTTTATTTCAGCCACAAAGCTCATGTAGTGTGGGCAGAAATGAACTGTGAGGATTGCCATAAAGGTGCAAAAGACCAGTTTGAACCATATCAAAAATCTGGAATTGCTCATCTCACTATGAAAAAGTGCATGAGTTGCCACGAGAAAAAAGGTGCATCTTTGGATTGTATAACTTGCCACTGAAAAAGGAGGTGATGTGAAAATGCTCACTGATAAAATAAAGAAAAAAATAGGCAAAAAGAAAGAAGAAATTAATAAAAAAGTTGATGGTAGCGGTAGAGATGTTGATCTGAAAAAAAGGGAATTGATCAAAAATTCTGTAAAAGTTGCTCCATTTTTATCTCTGCTGACTACGGCTTGCGAAGAAAAAGACCCATTCTCTCTCCCCGCAGAAAAACCCTACATTCCAGGTGCCGAAAAATGGTATGAAGGAGAAGAAAAATTCTTGAAAACCACATGCGGTCAGTGTCAGATCAATTGCGGAATAATAGTAAGAGTTGTTGAAGGAAGAGCAGTTAATGTTTCAGGGAATCCAAAATCCTCACCGAACAGAGGAGTTGTTGGACCAAAAGGGCTAACATCGGCTTTCGCTCTTTATGACCCAGATAGAATAAAAGCTCCCCTTTTGAGAAAAGGAACCAGAGGTGAAGGGAAATGGGAAGAGGTAAGCTATGAGGATGCCATCAATATTATCTCCGAAAAATTAAAAGAAAAGTTGAATTCTCCAGGTAAAATTGCTATTTTGTGTGGAAGGCAGAAAGGATTCACAAAAGAGCTTTTTGAAAGATTTGCAAAAGTTATCGGAACTCCAAATTTTTACGACTTTTCTGAAAAGTCTTACTCACCCAGAGCTATTTTTTTAGCCATGAAAGAATCATTCGGAATTTATGATTTACCCGGATTTGACCTTGAAAATACAAGATATATTTTGAGTGTAGGAACCGCAATTTTTGAGACAACTTGTCATGGTCTGATGTTTTCAAGGTCTTCTTATAAAATAAAATTCAGTGTTCCAACTCAAAGAGCTAAAATCTTACATGTTGATCATTTTTACTCTCACAGCGCATCTCAGGCGGACGAATTTATTCAAATAAGGTTCGGCAAATTTCACATTTTCCTTTGTGGATTAGCCCATCAGCTCATAAAAGAAGGAATGTACGATAAAGAATTTATCAAAAATAAAACACAAGGCTTTGATGATTTTGCAGATTTTGTCAAAAATTTTGAGCCCGAAAAAGTAGAAGAAGAAACAGGAATTAAAGCAAAAGAAATAGTAAGAATAGCGAGGGAACTTTGGCTTTCGCGTCCAGCGGTTGTGGTTGTTGATGAGCGCTCAACACTATATACCAACGGACTCCTTATAGCTTCACTCTCTTTATCTCTTAACGCTTTGCTGGGAAATATAAATAAACCCGGCGGACTTTTCATAAGAAGAGATATACCATTTTCACCATGGAAAGAAATCAGCAAATATCAAATCTCCGGGAAAAAAATAGACTTCTCAGATCTCCCAGAATCAGAAGTTGATACTCTCTTCGTTTATTACTTTAACCCAGTATATTCTGAAACAGAAAATATGAGATGGAGAAAATTCTTTGAAAGAGCCGATTTTGTTGTGTCTTTCTCTCCTTTTATGGATGAAACCTCTGCTCTTGCAGATATAATCATACCAGATCATACACCTCTTGAAAGATTTGAAGATGCTCAATCTTTATCATCTATACCCTACGCAGGATTTGGTTTGAGAAAACCAGTAGTTGCTCCCCTTTACAAGAATAAAAATACCGGAGATGTGATTTTAGACATAGCGAAAAAGCTCGGATTTGAAACAGATTTTTACTTTGAGAGCTTCAAAGAGGCAGTTCTGGAAAGACTTAAAAACTTTGATTTAGAGCAGTTAGAGAAAGATGGCTGGTGGGAAGAACCAGAGAAAAAACCAAAAGATTTTGACAAGTTCAAATTTACTTCTCCGAAAATCTTTGAGGAGCCAAAATGGATAGGTGATGGTGAATTTTACCTTTTCCCATATAAATCAATTGCTTATGCAGAAGGCTCAGGAGCAAACATCCCATTTTTGATGGAACTTTCCGCAAGGCTAAAAGGCATCCTAGCTTATTTATCATATGAGACTTTCTGTGAAATTTCTCCATCTGCTGCTGAAAAACTCGGGCTCAAAAACTTTGAAAATGTGTATATTTCAACTGAAAAAGGAAAAATCAAAGCAAAAGTTCTTATAAAGCAAGGAATTCCAGACGATGTTATATTAGTTGAACTTGGAAAGGGACATACTGAGTTTGGAAGGTTCGCAAAAGGCAAAGGTTCAAATCCACGCGACATAATACCTTATGTAAAGTCGCAAGCAGGAAATTCAGCTTTATATGTTGCTCGCATAAAAATTGAAAAAGCCTGAAAGAAATAAGAGAGTGAAATAAGAAAATGAAAAGGAGGTAAGAAAATGAAAATGAAATCAAAAAATAACATCAAAGATAAAGAAAAAGAGAAAGCGGAAGAGAAAAGAAGAAAATTTTTAAAGGCAGCCTCAAAGCTTGCAATCTCCATAGGACTTACATCACCAGCTATTCCATTTCTGGTCAAAGGAGAAAATAAGAAAAATTCAAAAGATGAAAATAATCAAAGCAAGAAAGAGAAAAAAGTAAAATGGGGAATGGTCATAGATTTAGATTTGTGTACAGGATGTGGAGCATGTGTTGTTGCCTGCAAAGTTGAAAATAACATTCCAATAACAGGATATGAAAAGAAAGACTGGGGAACAGAAATAGAGTGGATGACCCTGATACCATATCCTTTGGAAGAAGGTGAAGAGAAAACTCACCAATTCATTATTCCAATTCCATGCCTTCACTGTGATAATCCGCCTTGTACCAAGGTTTGTCCGGTTAATGCAACTTACATAAACGAGGAGGGGCTTGTTGCTCAGATATACGACCGATGCATCGGATGTAGGTACTGTCAGGTTGCCTGTCCTTATTCAAGAAAATATTTTACATGGGAAAAACCTGAATTTCCAGAGACTTATGTGCAGGCTCTCAACCCAGATGTGCCTGTTCGTCCAAAAGGCGTAGTTGAAAAATGCACATTCTGCTATCACAGAATAAGAAAATTAAAAGAGAAAGCAAAAGATGAAGAAAGAGAAATATCAGATGAGGAACTTAGAAAATTACCTGCATGTGCCCAAGCTTGTCCGACCGGTGCCATTACTTTTGGAAATCTTGCCGACCCAGACTCTTTGGTCTCAAAACTTGCCCGTTCCCCAAGAGCTTTCACACTATTACCTCATCTTGGAACCAAACCAAAAGTTATTTACCTTTCAAAGTTCAAACAAATTTCATTATTAGAAGAAGTGAAAGGAGGTAGTTCAGAAAATGAAGAGTAAAGAAGTTTTGCTAAAAAAACTTTGGCGACCTACAAAAGGATTTCTACTGATCTCCACTTTATCAATAATACTTATCGGTCTCGGTGTTTTCTGGTTTATTCAGAAAGAAATATATGGAGATATTATTACTTCGCTTCGCAATCCGGGTACAGGTGGAGTCGCGTGGGGATTATGGGTTATGTTTATTATATATTTTATAGGAATATCTTTTGCTGGTATAACTTTATCTGCTCTTGTGAGACTTTTTGGGATGAATGAATTGAAACCTCTAACCAGACCCGCTGAACTTATAACAATAATATCTCTTATCCTTGGAGCTCTATGTGTCCTTGCAGACCAAGGAAGAGTTTTTTATGCGCTTTTAAATTTGCCTCGTTATGCAAGACCTATGTCGCCCATGTTTGGAACTTTCACGCTTGTTATATCTGGTTATCTTTCTGCAAGTTTGATATACTTTTATCTTTCATCTCGCAAAGATGCTTTTGAACTTTCAAAATATTTTGAGAACTCAAAGTTAAAAAGGTTGCTCTATAAGGTGTGGGCTGCTGGATGGAAGGGAGATTTGTCACAGGAAAAAAGACATGAGACGAGTTCATTCTGGCTTGCTATATTCATTTTACCTTTGCTTGTTACTGCACATTCAACTCTGGGGTTCATATTCGGAATTCAAGCTGGGCGTCCTGGTTGGTTTTCCGCTTTGCAAGCTCCGGGATTTGTTATTATGGCTGGGATTTCTGGAACAGGATTAATAATTCTGGTAGCTTATATTTTGAAAAAAATTTATAGATTAGATGAAGTCATAGGAGAGAAGGCTTTTTATACTTTGGGTTTTATGTTGTTCGTTTTGTGCATAATCTATCTATATTTTACGATAGTTGAAGAACTTACGGCTCATTATGCAGCTCCAGAAAAAGATAGGTATATTGCTCATCAAATAACCACAGGAAAATTCGCTCCCGTATTTTGGATAAATGTTCTCTGTCTGATTTTGCCCGCAATCTTTCTTTTTTACCAAACAGTTTCAAGAAAAGTCAATATTGCCTTAACTGCTCTTGCAGGAGTTATAGTTAATGTTTCAGCAGTTTTGAAAAGGTTCCTGATTGTTGTTCCTTCTCAAACTCACGGTTTATATCTACCGTATCAAGAAGGAAGTTATTTTCCAGCTTTGAGCGAAATAATGATTCTCTTGGGAATTGTTGGATTTGGAATTCTATTATTTGTTCTTTTTGCAAAAATTTTCCCTATCATTCCCCTTGAAGTTTTGGAAGAGAAAAAAATTGAGGAAAGAAAAGAAGAGGTTTTATATGCTCCATCCTTTACAAGGCTTATTTTCACTTTTGGAACTCTTGCGTTGGGATTTTTCCTTATGGTTGTTGGGTTCATTTTCTCTGCGCGCTTTGGAACAAAACCTTATCTTGACCCAATTTTACCTTTCTCTCCCGTCGTATTCATCGCTGGTGTTATAATTTCTTTTGTTTCTGCTGTTTTATATGAACTTTTTCCTTCAAAGAGGAAAATCTAACTTATATATTTTCACTCTGAAATATTTAAAATTTTCTCTATATGCTTGCTGATGCAATATTGAAATCAACATTAGCTGTAAAGATTGTGATCTTGATTTTATTTTCGTTTTCAATTTTGGTGTGGTCTTTAATAATTCATAACCTTATATTTTTCAAGAATGTAGAGAAAAAGGATTCTGAATTTGTTGATTCTTTTTGGAGTGGAGGTATAAAAGAGCTTCTGTCATATCGCAGATATGATGAATTCTATCCTTCTTCAATAGCTCAGGTTGTTGAAGAAGTAATTGCTAATTTTAAGAGGGGAAAAGATATTACAAAAGATGAAATTCGTAGAATAATAAATCAAGAAGTAAAAATTGTTACAGAAAGGTTATCAAGGTTTCAGTTTATTTATGCTATCGTTAGCTCATCAGCTCCATTTATTGGTCTTTTTGGAACTGTTTGGGGGATAATGCATTCATTCCATCAGATAGGGAAAATGGGAAAAGCAGGACTTGAAGTTGTTGCTCCGGGGATTTCAGAGGCTCTTTTTACAACAGCTATGGGACTTTTTGCTGCCATTCCAGCGGTTATGGCGTATAATTTCTTTCAAAATAGAATAAGAAAAGTTGTAAGTAGAATGGAATTTTTTATATCGGAATTTGAATTATATCTTACAAAAAATGTTCAAAGAGATAAAGCCTTCCAAGAAATTGAACCTGAAAAATACGAGGTATGATTTATAGCTTTTACAAGATATAAACTAATAGATACAAGACCGGCCATATTAGAACTACAAATTTCCAGAATAAAGAAGCACTCTCCAAAGCAGGAATTCTCATTACTCCTCTTTTCTGTGACAGAGTAAATGCAACGAAAAACCATATCAAACCTATAAGAACATGGACTGCGTGGGAACCAACTATGAGATAAAATATTGACCCATATGCATGAGTTGTCATAGTAAGACCAAATTTTATAAGCCTTATCCATTCAACTCCTTGAAGTATAAAAAATATTGCTCCAAAAACCCAGCTCAATACAAAAAATATTTTTTTCCTTTTTTTATCAAATATTAAGTTAAAAACTCCGCTTGATAAAAGGAAAAGGGTATTAAATAGAGTTTGTATGACTGGATATGCTGGTAATCCTTCTGGTGGCCATTCAATCAGAGTTCTTTTTATTCTCAAGAATGTACTAATGAGAGCTCCAAAATACATTATTTCAGAAGCTATAAATATAGTTGTTGCAACATACGCTCTTTTTATTGGGTCAATAACATGAGGTTCTCCTTCCGCCTGAAAGCTTCCTTCATAAAATTCAACTTCTTCGGGATGAAGTCCAGGGTTATCAGCTTCATAAAATAATTTTTCCTTTGCCACTTCATTAGAACTTATTCACTTTTTTCTAAATGAAAATAGTTTTCAAAAAAATATTTGTTTCTGAGAAAAGATTCCTGTTCTGTGTTTTTTACTTGTGGTTTCTAAATATTCTGACAAAATCATCCCAGGTCTTTGCTTCTATTATTCTTCTCTTTATTTTTTTGAGGAGATTTAAATCGTCTATTTTTCCCAAAAGATTTTTCACTTCTTTCACCTTTGATTTACCAAACTTAATTTGAGTTCCCAGTAAAATTGCCTCCTTCAGACCTTCATGCTTTCCTTCCTCCTTCCCCCATTTATAAAGGAAAGTTTTCCTTATATCAACCTCAATCGGCATAGGTTTCACCTCTATTTTGATATCAAATAAACCTGCTAAAAAGCTTACACTAGCTATATATTTAGCAATTTCTTCCTCATCTTTCACAATTTCTACAATCCTTTTTTTGACTTTTTTTATTATTTCGGGTTTATCTTTAAATTTCCCTGCTAAGATCCCGACGATAACTTCTTCTGGCTTATCACTTTTTATGAAAACATCAGGGTCTATTTTTTTCATATCCAACACTATGAAATTGAAAGATAAGTTTTGCATTTGAAACTCATCTTTTAGTTCAAATTTGTTTGGTGGAGGATTTCCTTTACCTGCGAATAAAACTATCTGTGTTGGAGTTTTACCATATTTTTTTCTTATAGCATAAAAATAATCAAGCATTCTTTCGGGTAAAGTTTTATCTTGCTGAACTTGTATTTCTATGTGGATTATTTTTCCTCCAATTTCAATCAAAATATCAGGGTAAAAAGATTTAACAAATCTTATTTCAGCCGGTAATACCTTTGCTTTTCCCTCTATTTTCTGACCAGTTGCTAACCAAAAAATTATACCAACTGCTTTTGAGAAAATTTCTTTTAAAATCAGGTCAAATCTTTTTAACTCTTTCTGGTATTTCTTTCCCTTTTCTCTTTGTTGTTTTTCTATTTTCTTCATTTTTCAGCTTTATTTACCTCAAACTTTATCCGAAGATGAATCCTACAAAAGTTTTTAATTTTCCAGAATTTTTTATATTTTTGCTTGTTTTTTGAAGTCAGATAGAAATATTAATGGAAATATTATTTGAGTGGTGAAGTCTAAACGCTGATGATTAAACGAAAGAAAATAATAGATAAGATGAATCAGAAGGAAATTGAAAAAGAACAGATGGAAAAGAATATAAAGAAGAAGATAGAAGCTCTTGAAAAAATAATTCTGAAACATAAGGATTTTTACGGAATTTATGAGTTTGCTCAAAGAAAAAGAGGAAATATTTTGGATGTTGTTGTAAAAACAATACTATCTCAGAACACATCAGATAAGCTCAGAGATATAGCTTTTGATAATTTGAAAAGAAAATACAAAAATATGTTTGATCTTCTTGAAGTTGAGGATTCTGAGATAGAAGGTTTGATCCGTATTTGTGGCTTGCCTGCGATAAAAACAAAGCGCATAAAAAATGCTCTACAAAAGATAAAAGAAAGATTTCAAAATCCTTCTGATTTATGCAAACTCGGGAAAGAGAAGGCTTTTGAGTTTTTGACTTCAATAGACGGTATAGGTCCAAAAAGTGCAGAGGTTATTTTAGCTTTTGGATGCGGATTTGATACTTTTCCAGTAGATACTCACATATCAAGAATAATGACCCGTCTTGGTATAGCAACTGGTTCCCGTGAAAAAATTTACAGATTAGTTTCACCTCATTTCAAAAACAAAATTTTATCTCATATTTTCCTTATAAATCACGGCAGAAATGTCTGTAAAGCTTTAAAGCCACGATGTGATATATGCTTTTTCAAAAAAATCTGTGATTTTTATAAAGAAAAGATTTGATTTTCTCCCATACCATATTTTCACTAATTTCTCTAAGACAGGCTATGTTTATCTTGCATTCTTTTTTTACTGTAAGTTCTCCATTAGCAAAGTTATAGCAAGGGGAGCAGGGTAGATCAAGTCTTATTATTTCCGAATTCGGCGGAGCTGTATGATAATATCTTGTGTATCCGTAAATCACAAATGTTTTCACTCCGGCTATTCCGGTTATGTGAGCAACTGCTGAATCGTTGCACAAAGAAAAAAAAGCTCGCTTTCCATAAGATATTACTTTGTTTATGCTTTCCCCAAAAATTATTCTCACTTTATCTTGTTTCTCTTCTTTCCTAAAATTGTCATTTATGATGTAGAATTCTTCTTTGTCTTCTTTTCCGAGCGCAAAAACTACATTTATTCCTTCTTGAAGGATTTTCTTTGATATTTTTATAAATTTGGTTATGTCCCAAGCCTTCGTTTTATATTTTGCTCCCGGTTGGATTAAAGCATATTTTGATTTGGCAAATTCTTCTGATTCTTTTTTATACTCTTCAATTTCAGCAAATTCAAAAGGATATTCAGGTGTTATCCCGAATATAATTGAGTTTCTTTCTCTGTAAGTCAGTTTTTCTTCAAATGGAATTTTTATGGGGTAAGTCTCTTTGGAGAGTTTTACCAAACTTACTAATCTCTTTAAGTTGTAGTTTCCATCGTCGCAGAATATTTTTTTTCCGGGGGACAGCGCGAGCAAGACGTTTATTCTTCTTCCGTTCGGATATGTTCCATAAACGATTTGAGGTTTTATCTCATAAATTTTTTTTGTTATTCTGATTATGTTTTCAAGTTCGCTTCTTTTCTCCTCCCACCATATTATCTTAAAATTGTATAAAGAAAATAATTCTTTGTATAGGTCAGAAACAACTATGTAGCCTTGAAATTTTGAAAAAATCGGTAAAAGTTCAATTATATCTCCAAGCCCCCCCGATACAGATATTGCGATCTTGTTCATTTTGAAAAATAATTTTCACCAATTCGAACCTTTATTTAAAACAGCGTAATTATAATCTATATTATGAAGATTTTTATTGCGAGAACCTTTGGTACATTTTTAGGATTTTTCATCCTTTTTGGTGGAATTTGGTGGGGCTGGACGAAAGATCAGGAGAAAAAAACAGGGGAAGAGAAAAAATTTGATGAAAAAAATTTAAGTGAAAAAGGAAGAGAAAGTACAGACTATGATATAAGCCAGTATTTAGACATCGCAAGGCAATCAGCAAAAGATTTACTTGAAACTATGAGAAATGCTCTTTTGAAAGAATTGGAAAAGGGAGATGTTTTGTCTGCCGTTTCAGTGTGTTCTGATCTTTCTCAAAACATAATCAAAGAAAAACAACAAAAATATGGTTTTTATATAAGAAGAGTGAGCGAAAAATTTAGGAATGAAAAGAATAAACCAGATAACTATGAGCTTTCTATATTGAAAAATCTTGAAAATTTAAGTAAAGAGGGAAAATTGCAAGATGAATATTATGAGATTGTAAGAGAGAAAGATGGAAAGTACTTGAATTATTTCAAACCTATATTGGTTCAACCTATGTGTCTTTCGTGTCATGGGGATTTAAGTTCCATTCCAGAAGATGTGAGAAATTTTCTCAAAGAAAAGTATCCGAAAGATAAAGCTTTTGGATATAAAGCGTGGGATTTTAGGGGAGCTGTGAGCATTAAAATAAAAATCTCTCAGTAATGCTATGGTGAAAAGAGCAATAGCAATTTTCGGACTGATAATCTTTTCCTATTCTATTTTTGAAGTTATCAGAAATTACAAGGTCGTTCATGAGAGGCTTGTAAGTATTTCAGAAGGTAAAATTTCTTCAAATATTAATTTGGAGGCAAAGGAGGCAATTTTTAAAGATAATGTCGCATATGCAAGTGAAGTTGATCTATCTTTTGGAGCAGATAATATAGGTGATGTAAAGATCTATGCTGATAAATCAACATACAATATGAAAAAAGGAATAATAGAACTCTTTGGGAATGTAAAGTTCAAAAGCGAAAAGGTTTATGCCGAACTTGATAGAGCAAAGGTCTTCCTTGACCAAGATTCTCAAAAAATCAAAAAAATAGATGGTTCTGGAAATGTCTTTATAAACTACGAAAATACAAAAGAGGTTAGAGCGAAAAGCATTCAAATATATCCTGATAAGAACGAAATAATTCTTTCAGGCGAACCTATTTTGAAAACAGGCAACATAACAATAAGAGCGGAAAAAGTAAAAATAATTATTAGTTCAGGTGATGTAGAATTTGAAGGAGTAAAAGCTCAAATAAAGGAAAAACCATAAAAGAAAAGAGAAAAGAAAAAAAATGACGACAAGGAAAATCAAATAATTATTTTTATACGACATTATTAATAGGCGAGGATTAAGGATGGAATTCAAAGTTATTTATGATTTTACTTTGATAACAGAATACGATGTATATCTTTTTAAAGAGGGGACACATACAAGGTTATACGAAAAGCTTGGTTCCCATATTGTTGAATTTGATGGTGTTCAAGGAGTTCATTTTGCTGTTTGGGCACCAAATGCAGAATATGTCTCTGTAATAGGAGATTTCAACGGTTGGAACAAATTCTCTCATCCTCTAAAAAAAAGACAAGATGAATCAGGAATTTGGTTTGGATTTATCCCAGAAATAAAAAAAGGCTCACTGTACAAATACTATGTGGTTAAAGGAAATTACAAAATAGATAAGGCTGACCCTTTTGCTTTTTTTTCGGAAATGCCTCCAAAAACTGCTTCCATAATATGGAATTTTGATTATAAATGGGAAGACGAAAAATGGATAAAAAATGGAAGAAAAAAATTTAATTCCTTGAAATCTCCAATCTCAATTTACGAGGTTCATATAGGTTCTTGGAGAAGAGTCCCAGAAGAAGGAAACAGGTTTTTGACTTACAGAGAGTTAGCTTACTATCTTGTTGAGTACTTAAAGGAAATGGAATTTACTCATGTTGAGTTCTTGCCTGTTATGGAACATCCTTTTTATCCTTCTTGGGGTTATCAGATAACATCATATTTTGCTCCTACTTCAAGATACGGAACACCGGAGGATTTTATGTTCCTTATAGATATACTTCACAGGAACAATATTGGGGTTATTCTTGATTGGGTCCCATCCCATTTCCCGCAAGATGGTCATGGTCTTGCTTTTTTTGATGGAACTCATCTTTACGAATATGAAGACCCAAGAAAAAGGTATCATCCGGATTGGGGGAGTTTTATTTTTGATTACTCAAAGGGAGAAGTTAGGTCTTTCCTTTTAAGTTCCGCTCATTTTTGGATTGAAAAGTATCACGCTGATGGTTTGAGAGTTGATGCTGTTGCTTCAATGCTTTACCTTGACTATTCAAGAAAGCCGGGAGAGTGGGTTCCAAATATATACGGAGGTAAAGAAAATCTTGAAGCGATTGATTTTATAAAGAAACTTAATGAGACAGTTTTCAGAGATTTTCCTGATGTCCAGATGATAGCAGAGGAATCCACAGCTTGGCCAGGAGTTTCTCGTCCAACTTATGTAGGTGGATTAGGTTTCAGTATGAAGTGGAACATGGGTTGGATGCATGATACACTTTTTTATTTTTCAAAAGATCCAATTTATAGAAAATATCATCACGACAGAATAACTTTCAGTATATGGTATGCCTTCTCGGAAAACTTTGTTTTACCTTTGTCTCACGATGAGGTGGTTCATGGTAAGGGGTCTTTGATTGCGAAGATGCCCGGTGATGATTGGCAGAAGTTTGCAAATTTAAGGCTTCTATTTGGTTATATGTGGTTTCATCCAGGTAAGAAACTTCTTTTTATGGGAGGTGAGTTTGGTCAGTGGCGGGAGTGGAATCATGATAGCTCTTTGGATTGGCACCTTCTTGATAATCAGAAGAATCCGATTGCAAATTTCCATAGGGGATTGCAAAGATGGATAAAGGATTTAAACAGAGTGTATAGAAACGAACCTGATTTATATGAATTTGATTTTGAGCCTTCTGGTTTTGAGTGGGTAGATTTTAATGATGTTGAAAAGAGCATTATTTCTTTTTTGAGAAAAGGGAAAGAAAATTGTTTCCTTGTTGTATGTAATTTTACCCCTGTTCCAAGATTCAATTATAGGATTGGAGTTCCATTCGGAGGTTTTTGGGAGGAGATACTAAATAGCGATTCCGAATTTTACGGAGGCAGCGGTTTAGGAAATATGGGAGGAGTTTTGGCAGAAGAAATAAAGTTTCATGGGAGAAATTTTTCTGTTTCTTTAATCTTACCTCCGCTTTCTATTTTGGTTTTTAGGCATAAGAAATAAATATGGTTTTGATATGTCTGTTGGCTTCTTTTTTTTTATCGATTGATTTTGTTGTGTATTCATTTTGTTCCTTATTTGCTTACTTTTGATAACTGGTTAATTTCTGATAGTAAAATAAGAATATATGAAGGAATTTGTTTTCGGGGAAGTCGATCAGGTTTTAAATTGGTATTGGTATATTTCAGCTCTTGGAAAATCTTTCATCTCTCTATTTATAATAGTTGATGTTTTTGGTAATATACCTATATTTCTTTCTCTCTCATCTCGTATGGTAAAATCTCGGAAGCAGAAGATGTTTACGGTGGCAATTCTTGCTTCTTTCTGGCTCCTTCTCACCTTTTCTATATTGGGAGATTTTTTCTTTAAATTGTTTGGAGTAAGTTTAGATAGTTTTAGAATTGCAGGAGGAATTCTTCTCCTCGTTATTTCTCTCAAAATACTTTTGGTCGGAGTTTGGGAAGAAAAACAGATTGATCCTGAAAGTTCTGGTATCGTCCCAATAGCTTTTCCTCTACTTGCAGGTCCGGGAGCAATAACACAAGTGATAATATCTACAAAGCAGTATGGTTTCCTGATAACTTTTATCTCTATTTTACTTGTATCGTTAGTGAATTATTTTGTTTTGAAAAAAATAGATAGTATATACAAATTCATGGGCAAATCAGGCTCTGTTGTTATTTCAAGACTTATGAGTGTTATGATAGCTGGAATATCGGTTGATTTTATAGTGAAAGGAATTTCAAATATATTTTTCCAGAGGAGTTCGTTCTAAAAGCAAATTCGCTTTTTGTAAACTTATATATTGAAACGAGTAGGAAAGAATTGTAAAATTCAATTATATGCAGATTGTTAGCGTGATAATTTTTAGCTTTCTGGTAGGAGGAGGTATTATTACTCCTCAAATGGATATGTTTGATCTTGGAGGTTTTGTTTCGTTTTCTATGTATGAAACTAATGTGAAAGAAAAGACACCTTTATCATCCTTGTACCTTTCAGCTAGGTTTGGATATGCTCCTTGGGAAGAGTTTTTCCCGTATGTTATTGTTGGAATAAAGAATTTGACGCCTCTTTCTCCTTTGCCAACTTTAAACCAGTTTGGAGTTGGTGCGAAAATTTCTCTCTTATCAAAAGAAAGAGATATAAACTTTAATTTTGACGGTCACATAGAGTATTGGCCTTTTATTGAGGGTACAGATAAAAATTTCCCAAATAAGCTCTTTTGGCAGATTTCTCCTACTATGTCATTTAAGTTTGCTAACTCCTTCATATATATCGGTGGAGGATATAAAGATTTCATAATAAGGCTTGATGATGGGGTAGTTCTGAAAAGCAGAGTTGAAAATAGATTTTTTGTCGTAGTAGGAGGGGACTATTATCTCAACCCAAAAACGTATATCTCGGTTGAGCTTCATTCCTTCGGGCAGAACTTAATATCTGCTGGTATATCTCATAGATTTTAAAATGTTTGTTGTGAGCCAAAAAGCCCAATTTCGTGTTCAGTGAAATCCTACTTTCCAACAATAGATGATACATCTTGGAGGGATGGGATAAATTTTGTTCAAATTGGTTAAAAGGTCTTTGAAATTTTAGCAATAGGCTATTATTTTATTCTGACATTTTATTTCTACTTTTATTCCCTATTTATTTGAAAATATTTTCTTCTCACAATTTCCTTTGAATTTATAATTTATGATTCAGTTTTTCAAAAAAAGAAATCAGATTATTTTCGTTCAAATATCAGGTAATATCCCAACTTCAAGAGGTATTCAGGAAATTATGATGAGAAAACCCACTTTTTCGGATATAATTCGTTTTGTTTTTGATAAGGGTAAAGAAGTAAAAGGTGTTTTTCTTGATGTTTCTCCATCAAATCTTTCTCTATCTGAAATTTGGGAACTAAAAAGAGTTATTACTCTTTTAAGACAGCAGGGAGTAAAAGTTTTGTGCTATATTCGCTCCGGTGGAATTGGAGAAATTTTTTTGGCTTCTGCTTGTAATAGAGTTATAGCTCCTGAAAATTCTGAGTTTTTCCTTACTGGTTTTTCAGCGACTATAAATGCATTAGGTGGGTTTTTCAAAAAAATAGGCATTGAAATAGAAACTGTCAAAAGCGGTAAATTAAAATCTATCCCTGATATCCTTACAAAGGAATTTGTCCCGGAGTATATAAAAAAGGATGTTGAAAGGTTTATATCTGAAATAAAAGATGCTCTTATTTCGGAAACTGAAAAGTTTAATCCTGATGTATATTTCTCTGGAATTTTGAAAGGTAAAGATGTTTTATCATACGGAATTGTTGATGAGATATCAGACTCTCCACCTTCTGATATAATAAAGAGAGAGTTTGGTGATTGTGAAATAGTATATCCACACAAGAGATTTTTACAGCTACCTTTTGGTCGCGAAAAAAGAATTGCACTTGTGAACATGAATGGTATAATAGGAGATAGCCCATCTCCGAATTTTATAAATCCTTACTTTTTTTCAGAACTACTTTTGAAGTTAGCTGATAATAGTTCGGTTGAAGCTGTTATTTTGCGAATAAATTCAAGAGGGGGTGATGCTAACGGTTCTCACATGATTAACGAAAAAGTTGAGTATATGAAAAGAAAAAAAAGAGTTTTCGTATCATTCTCTTCTGTGGGTGCATCTGGTGGTTATCTTATGGGAGTTTCCGCAAATAAAATATTTTCTACTCCATTTTCTGCAATAGGTTCAATAGGAGTTTTTATGGTAAAACCATTTTTGGGGAAGTTGCTCAAAAGGGTCGGCATAGATACTCAGATTGTCTCTTTTGGTGAGTATAGTGATATTTTTTCTCCATATAAGAAGCTTTCTCAAACAGAAAGAAAAATTCTAGAAAATTTTATTAAGGAAGAGCATGAAGCATTTATAAAAAAAGTTGCAGATGGAAGAGGACTATCAATTGCTCATGTGAAGAATATTGCAAATGGTTCAGTTTTTTCAGGTATAAAAACAAAGGAGCTAAATCTTGTAGATGATTTCAAATCTTTGCCAGAAATAATCTATGAGCTTTCCGATGGAAAATTTCAAGTTCAGGAATTCCCCAAATTTACGATATATGATTTCATCTTTCCTGGAATGAAAATGGGAATATTGAAAGATTTATCTTACCTTTCTCTTCTTCCACCAGAGGTTTTTCTTATTTCTGAAAAAATAAAGAAAAAAGAGAATTCAATTTTTCTTTCCATTTATCCATCTATTTTTCCTCTCTTTTGAGGTGATTTTTTAGGATAGATTTTTATGCTCCTTTTCTTATGATCTTCGTTCCCATTTATTTTTTCTCCATTTTTTGCTCAAAATTTTCATTCTTTTATTTTTGTTTCTAAAAATTTTTGATTTGAAAAAAGTGTTGAGTTTGCGACGAAAAAATATTCTGTTGATCTCTGCAGCTCTTCTGGTTGGACTTATGTATTTTCTTTCGCAGCCAAGATATAATATTTACATTTTTGCTTTCCTCTTTTATTTGCCAGCTCATATATTCTGGAGAGTTCATAAATCTATATCTCCTTTCTTTTGGGGAGGATTTTTCTCTTTCTTTATTACGATTCACTGGATAACTCATGCAATAACTTATTATGGAGGTTTCCCTTATATTTTCGCAATATTACCTCTCACTTTGCTTTCTTTAACTTTGGCTGGGTTTTTTCTGCTTTTTGCCTACATAAGAGAAAAAACTGAAAAACTCGGATTACCTTTCTCTTTTTCTGATCCAGTAATATGGGTTGCGATGGAATTTATAAAATCTTGGTTCCTTACAGGTTTCCCGTGGGCTCTTGTTGGCTACTCACTTTGGGAAAAAACATCCTTTATTCAAATTGCTGATATCGGAGGAGTGTATGCTGTCTCTTTCTTCGTTATAACAATTCAGGGATTTTTATGCGATATAATTGATTTTATTTTGATGAAAGAAAAAGAAGAAAAAAAGAAAATTTTAAAAAGGCTTATTTTCAGTTCCTCTTTTGCTCTTTTTGTTTTTGCTTTCGCATTAACTTACGGTGTGAAACGAAAAAATGAAATAAAAAAATATGTTGATAGAGTGAAAGAAGAAATTCCAGCTGTGATTGTTCAGCCGTCAATACCGCAGGATGTAAAATGGACTCCTGATTTCAAAATCTATTCCCTTGAACAGAATATAAATTTATCTTTTTCGGCAATTGATTTCCCTTATAGTGAAGTTATTTTGATCTGGCCCGAGACTGCTCTTACTTTTTTCTTTGAGCGTGAGGCTGAACTCCAAAGTAAAGTTTTAGAACTTTCAAAAAAAGGTTTTTTTATTGTGGCGGGTGGAATAGGAATTTCAGAGCAGATTGAAAATGGAAGAATAAATTTGACATACTATAACAGAGCTTATCTTGTTGAACCTGACGGAAAATATTCTAGTTATGATAAAACTCATCTTGTGATATTTGGTGAATATATACCACTAAGATCGTTTTTGGAAAAAATACCTTTTATAAAGAATCTGATTGATAGGGTAGAGAAGGTTGCAGGAGATTTTGAACCGGGAAAAGAGGTGAGAGCTGTTGGAGAGAAAATAAGATTAGGTATCCCTATTTGCTTTGAATCAATTTTTCCATCAATAGTCCGCAAAATGGTTCAAGACGGAGCAAAAATAATAACCGTTATAACTAATGATGGTTGGTTTGGTTATTCTTCTGGACCTTATCAACATTTTTCTGTTTCTGCCTTGCGTGCTGTTGAAACGAGAAGATTTGTTCTGCGCAGTGCTAATACAGGAATTTCTGGTGCTTTTTCTCCTACTGGTGATTTAATTTTTCAAACAAAGCTTTTGGAGAAAACTTCTTTTTTGGTCAAAGTAAAACCTCTTGATATAAAAACATTTTATGTGAAATATGGGGATATTTTCTCAATAGCTTGCCTTATTATAACTTCCTTTTTTGTTATAACACATTTTTATCTTTCAAAGAGGAAAATTAGATAAAGTAAGCGGGAGCGTACGAAGATAAGACTGCGAAGATAAAATAAATATAAAATGAGAAAGTGAGAGAAAATAATATTATGAAAGGAACGATCTTAGCATCCATGCAGTTTTTTCGTGTTTTACCATAAGTTCAGTCAGGAAATCAGCTGTCCCTAAATCCTTGAATTTATCTCCGACATTCACAATATCTTCTCTGATGTTTCTTATTATTGTTTCATAATCTGAAAGTAAGTTCTCAATCATTTTTTTGGAGTCTGGGAATTCTCCTGGGTGTTCCTTTATTCTTGCTATTTTTAAGAATTCTGTTAATGTTGCTGTGGTCTTCCCACCAAGAGCCCTAATTCTCTCGGCTATTTCGTCAATATATTCGTTTAGCTCTTCATAAAGAGATTCAAAAAATTTGTGAAGATCATTAAACTGCGGACCAACAACATTCCAGTGATAGTTTCTGACTTTTGTATAAAGAACATACTCATCAGCAAGCAGAACTGTCAGAATTTTTATTACTTCCTCTCTGTTCTTATCGTCTATACCTATGTTTGGTTTCATAATAGATTTTACCTCCTTTCTCTTTTGAAATTAGGTTGTTTTACATTATTTATTTTGTTTCCAGCTTATTTTCAATTTACTTGATAAATTTTTTGCTTTATTCTTTTGTTGTTATTACGAAGACAGCGCGTCTGTTTAATCTCCATTTTGATTCATCGTTGCACTGTGGAGGAGGGCAGGGGGCTTCTGGAAATTCCTCTCCAAATGAAACTGTTTGTATTCTATCTTCTGGTATGCCGAGCATTATAAGATATCTTTTTACTGCATTAGCTCTCTTCCATCCAAGTTCTAAATTATATTCGTTTGTTCCTCTTTCATCACAGTGACCTTCTATCAAGATTGCTGCTTCTGGGTTTTCATCTAATATAGGCTTTATAATGTTGAGATTCTCTTTTATAACTTCCCTAGCATCTTCTCTGAGAGAATATGAGTCAAAGTCAAAATAAACTTTTTTCAGACCTTTCAATACATAACCTCTTCCCAGAGTGGAAAGCCCTGCAATGTCTTCTTCTTTTACTCCTTTTAGCTGTGGCAGATTTGGTCTGCGGAATTCTGGTTCTTCCTCCACAATTTCAACTTTCTCTTCTGGTTTTTCTAATGTTTTTTCTTCTTTCTGTTTTTCTGCTAATTCTTTCCATTTTTTGATTGCGGCTTCTGCGAACTCTTTTGAGACTATTGCTTTTACTCTTGCGTCATCGTACTTTTTAGCTTGAACAAGTGTTAGAGCATCGTTATAGTATTTTTCTGCTATTTTGTATTCTTCAACTTGATCTGCGCCTATTTTTTTTGCTCTTTCTAATGCCTCTTTGGCTGCATCTAATTCTGCCTGCGGAATTTTCTTTGCACAACCTAAAAAAACCGAGATGCCAACCCCCAAAATAAAAGGAATCAAAAATAATTTCACAATTTTCATACTTTGCTATATTTTACAAAAATGGAGGATAGAATTCAGATTTTCTGTTTTCTTTTTCTGCGCTTTTACTCTGATCTTTATGTTGATTGAATTATTTTCTGTTGCTTAATCATTACCTTATGAACCCTACAATTTCATCTTTTTTTGTATCTAAAATTTTTCTTCTGAATGATCCGAATTTATCTGTTATGTAGAGGTCGTAGTCCCCGTCTGCGTTTGAGGAGAATATGATGAAATTCCCATCAGGAGTCCATGTTGGATTTTCCGATGAACCAAAATCTATAATTTTCTTTTCTTGACCGGTTTCAAAGTTGTAAATGTATATGTTGAATTTATTCCCTTCAAGTTTTGTGAAGACCATATCTTTCCCGTCCGGAGATATATCAGGAGATGAGTTGTATCTTCCCGAAAGTGGTATTTTCTTTTCCTCACCTGTTCCAATATCTTTTATGAATATTTGGGGTAGTCCTTCTCTTCCTGAAACAAAAATAATTTTCTTACCATCTGGAGTTGTTTTCCCGAGCACATCAGAGTTTCCTGATGATATTTTTTGGAATTTTTTGAGATTTAGGTTCAGAACATATAGGTTAGAACCCCCTTCTCCGCTATTCCATGGAACTATTAGTATGCTTTCATTTACAAATGTTGGAAATAGAAAATTTCCTGTTTTTAGGGTTGTTGAGTAAATTTTTCTGGAAGCAGTATCAAGAATGTATAAAGAGTAGTTTTTCCCATCGTAGTGGGTGAAAGCTATTTTTGAGCCGTCGTCTGATACTGAAAAAGATGGTATAAATGACTTTGCTGAAACTACTTTTTTAATTTTGCCTGAAATAAAATTTACTGAGAAAATTTCTTTTTTACCTTCTAAGTTTGAAAGAAAGTAAAGAGTTCTTCCAAATATATCTGTTTTTACTCCTGCTATTTTTGAAATGAGATGGTTTGATAGTTCATTTGCTACCTTTTCTTTATCTTTGCCACGAGCTTTCAGAATCAAAAAAGGAGACTTTTCTTCATTCATAGTTGCCTGTAAAACAAATTCATCATCGGAAGAAGTTCTTATTGATATTTTTACATCGGGTTTATCTGACAGTTCTACATAACCTATTATTGACAATTTCTTTCTTATTACTTCTTCAATTTTTTTATCTTCGCTTTCAATGGATATTTTTACCGGTTTATAAGATGGGGATGTTATATCTATTATTATTTTCCCTGTTTCTGCCGAAACGATAAAAAGCGCTGCTCCAAGCCACATCATCATAGCAATAATTTTAAGACCTAAATTTGTTTTTTTCTTAAATTTGGAAGATTTTTGATTAAGAGATCGGAACTTTTTTGAAAATTGTAAAGCAGCCTGTATATGTAAGTAGTGTTGGAAATTTAGTTGTGGTTATTTCTCCGTTCCCGAAGAATCCGGCGATTGGGAACTTTGCCTTCTTTTTGATTATAGATATATCAAAATTTTTCTTTTTAAATAATCTTTTCCCTCTTGCTACGCAGTTGAAAAACAAACCAAAATCTCCATCCTGTGGTATAGATAGGAACTCTGTTTTGGAGCTTTCTTCTGCAAATTCTTTTGACATCACTCCGAACCTTATAACTTTACCTTTTTCTATTTCTCCACCTATATATATCGCTCCGTCTTTTGAGTCTAAAATAGGATAAAACCTTATAAGTTCGCTCTCTTCATCTACTACATCTCCGACGAACCAAGGTAAAGATATATAATCAGGGTTTTCTACGGTTCCCTCAACTACCATCTCATCTAAAATTTCTGCTGCGCTTTCGCCGTTTATTTCTTCTATTATGTTTTTGTATGATGATGTGACTATGAGAGGTTCTCCTATTGGTTTGCAGCTTTTCGCTATTCTTGTTGTGATTTCAACTCCTTCAATGAAAATTCCAGATAGTACATAGCTTCCTATTGAGCCGTTTTCAAATGAAAAAATTGGAGCTCCGGGAGGAGAGCCAGCAACTCCGCCTACAACTTTGATTTTCTCCGTTGTCTCTCTTATACCATCTAATACATCTTGTATGTTGTAAAATGGTGTTGCGAATAGAATTAAAGTTGATGGTATTTCTGTATCAAACCTTTCTCCTATTTTTCTACCTATTTCCCTTTCGTATTTCCATGGTACGGAAACAGAAAAGGTTTCACAATAGAGGTATCTTTTATCTATTAAGAGCAAAGAAATTCCTGATTTCTCTCCTTCGAATTCTTCTTCTTGTGTTATTACTCCTTCTGCGGAGATTCCAACATTATCTATTCCATCAAAATAGCTTAGAATTTTCTGAATATCATATTTTGGATTGAGAAAAATTATGCAAGCGATGTCTTTTTTTTGAGGTGAATCTAATTTTTCAAGAGCCGTATATAAAGCTTCTTTACAAGCTTTTTCCTCTTCGGTAGCTTGGGAGAACCCTGTTGAAGAGAACAATATAGGAAAGTGGGTAGGGCGGGACTTGAACCCGCACGGGGTTTTTACACCCCAGTGGATTTTAAGTCCACTGCGTCTACCATTCCGCCACCTACCCTTTTGATATTATTTTAATCTCATATTGCAAGATTTCCTTTTTTTCTTTTTTGTTTTTGATTTTTTCCTCCTGCTTCTTTTTTCTATGTTTTGAAAAGGCTTTTAGCTAATTATTACTTTATTTCCACCTTGTTTTTTGGCTTCGTAAAGGTTTTTATCTGCTATTTTTATTGATCTATCCAAATCTCTAACTCTTTTCGTTGCCCCTATACTTGCTGTCAATTTTATCTTTTCTCTCTTCACTATTATTTTTGTTTTTCCTATCTCATCAATTATTCTGTGTAGAGTAGGTATAAGATTTTTATCATCAAAGAACAAGATAAGGAACTCATCTCCGCCGTATCTTATGATTTCAGCGTTGGTATTTTGTGATACCACTTTTGAAATTATTTTGCTTACTTTTCCTATTACTTTATCTCCTATAAGGTGTCCGTATCTATCGTTAATTTGTTTCAGATTATCTAAATCTACAATTGCTAACCCTTTTGTATTTAGATTATTTGATTTTATTCTATTTATTAAAAGTTGTAAGCAATTCCTTGTTTTGAAGTGAGTTATTGGATCTACTTTCAGTCTTTCCACTTCTTTTCTGTGACCTTGTATTATGCATTTTATAAGAAAATTTTTTGTTTCATCTGATAAGTCTTTGTATAAATTTTCAGCTTCTTCTGGGGCTTTTGAAGATATTGCTCCTTTAAGCATTTTTGCAATTTCATAAATTCTTCTTGTTGAACCAAACTCAAAAGATTTTTCTTCTCTCGTTATTTCTTCTTCTCCTTCGTGTATATTACTTTGTAATTTTTCTGATTTATTATTTGTTTTTACTTGATTTTTCTCTTTTCCTTTTATTTCCCCGAGTAATTTTTCGAGAAAATTGTGTATATCGTATATTTCAATTCTTGAATTCTTTGGAATGAATTTAAAGAATTCTTCTTTTTCTATTAGCTCAAAAATTTTTAGATCTCTTTTAATTAGTTCTTTTATTTTGTTTTCCCGATTTTCAGAATTATTTTTTCTTGGTTGGTTCTTTTGGAGGTTTTTTATCTTATCGTAGATTGAATTAAACTCGCTGACTATTTCGTTTATATAATCCTTCAATATTATCTTGTATTTGTTTATTTGTTTAGAAAGTTCTTCTTTTGTTTCGTTGAAAGAACTTTTTAATGTTTCAAGATGTAATGGCATATTCGTTTTTCTTCTATTCAATATTAGTAAGTATATGAATTTTAGCTTTTGTTTTTAGTTTTTCAAAATGCTTGTGGAGTTAGGATGGTGATTTCAATTCATTTTTTATCTTCTTTTAGGATATATTTCTTGTGAGAAGTTATTTTGCTTTATTTATGTTTTTTCTTTTTCTTTCTTTATATTTACTTACATTTTATATCTAACGACAGAGGGGGTAGGAAAAATGAAGGTTGTATTAGCTTATTCTGGCGGTCTTGATACATCGGCTATTTTGGTTTATCTTAAAAAGAAAGGTTTTGATGTTATTGCTTTTTGTGCTAATATAGGACAAGATGAGGATTTTGATTTTGTTAAAAAGAGAGCATTAGAACTGGGGGCAAGTAAGGTTATAATTGAGGATTTGAGGGAAGAATTTGCGAAGAATTACATTTTTCCTATGTTGCGTGCAAATCCAGAATATGAAGGATACCTTCTTGGAACATCTATTGCAAGACCTGTTATAGCAAAAAGGCAGGTTGAAATAGCTGTTTCGGAGAAAGCAGATGCTGTCGCTCATGGGGCAACCGGTAAAGGAAATGACCAGATAAGATTTGAACTTACTTATATGAAATTTGCACCTTATCTCAAAATAATTGCTCCCTGGCGTGAATGGGAGTTTAAATCAAGAAAGGACCTTTTTGACTTTCTCAGAAAAGAGGGATTTGATATATCTTATGAAGAAAAACTTTACAGTGTTGATGAGAATCTCATGCATACAAGTTTTGAAGGAGGAGTAATTGAAGACATATCTAAACCATATCCTGAAAATATATTCAAAAAAACTTTACCTCCAGAGAAAGCAAATGATAGCGGAGAAGAAGTTGAGATAGAATTTGAGAAAGGTAATCCTGTATCTGTTAACGGAGAGAAAATGTCTTGTGCTCATATTATTCAGAGACTAAACGAGATAGGTGGTAGGAATGGTATAGGCATAAGAGATGTGGTTGAGACGAGAGCAAATGGAATGAAATCAAGAGGTATCTATGAAACTCCTGGGGTAGAGTGTATTTTATTTGCTAAAAAATCTTTGGAAGGAATATGTTTGGATGGAAATGTCAGAAAAATAGCTAGTTTGCTTGCTCCTATATACTCCGAGTTGGTTTATAAAGGTCTTTGGTTTTCTCCTGAAAGAGAAGCGCTCCAAGTTTTCTTTGATAAAATTTCAGAGAGAATCAACGGGAAAGTTGGATTAAAGCTCTACAAAGGTAATTTCAAAATATTATATAGAGAATCACCTAATTCTCTTTATAAAAAAGAAGCTGTAAGTTTTGAAACCTCAGGAGATATGGTGAAGTGGTCAGAGGGATTTATAAGAACATTAGGGCTCAGGTTCCTATTAGGTGAGTGATATATTTTTGAATATATATTCTTGTTGAAATATGTATTCTGTTTGAATAGTTTATTTTGATATTTTCCCTACTAATATTTCTGCTGACTTTATCAAAGCTAATAATATAACTACCCCGCCAAATATTTTTTTTACTAAATTTGCCGAAAACTTTTTTGAACTCAAAAATGAGCCTAAAAATGCTCCTGAAATTACAGGAACAGAGAATTTCAAAATTAGATTAATTTCTGGGGTTTGCTTGGTTATTTGTCCGAAAAGTCCGGAGATTGAATTGAGAAAAATGAATATTGCGCCCGTTGCTGATGCATATTTGTAATCCATAATACCCATTCCATATATGATTGGTATTAGAAATACACCACCGCCTATCCCTATTGTTCCAGATACAAATCCTATTGCAGCTGATATTGGTAATGCTAAAATAATTTTCTTTTTTATTGTAGTAATGTTTTGTTGGATCTTCCCATTCTCTCTATTTTTGCTTTCTGTTTTAAACATTAGAATCCCGACTATAAGGAGGGTTATAATAAGCAATATATTGAATGTTTGTTCGGACAACTTAATTTTTCCTCCAAGAAAAGCAGATGGTACAGAAACTATTAAAAATGGTATGGCAGTCTTGTTAATGTATTTCTCTCTTATCCAGTTTATTGTTGAGGTAAATGTGGAGATAACACTCAAAAAAAGTGCCGTTGCTGGTATGTGAGTGTAATCTACTTTCATTATTGAAAAATATGCAAGGTATGCCGATGCTCCACCGAGTCCGCTTGCAGAGTAAAAAAACGCGGTTATAAAGAAAATTAGCATCCAAATTATATCACTCATATCCATCATTTTTTAAAATTATTTTTTTGGAAGATGAGTTTTACTTATAAAAAAGATAAAAAGAAGAGAGGAACAGAAATATCTGATAGAAGAATAAGTTTCTCTATTTTTATATTTTTTGTTCTTTTTTCTGTATATTTGGGCAGAGCTTTGCAAATTTCTCTTTTCTCCCCAGAGTTGAAGAAGAGAGCAGAGATTCAGAGAAAATCTGTAATAGTCTTGAAGGGAAAAAGGGGAAATATTCTTGCGCAAGACAAAGTTATGGCAGAGGATATACCTGCATATTCAGTTTGGATAAATCCACTCTCTATATCAAAAGATGAAGGAAAGATAGAAGCTGTTCATAAAATAGCAAAAGAAATAAATGTTCCGTCTTATGAGCTAAAAAGTAAATTAGAAAAGAAACTTTATTTTCAGTGGTTAAAAAGACAATTATCTCAGCAGGAGTATTCCAAGGTTCTCGAACTTATAGCCAAATTTGGACTGAAAGAGAGTGATATAGGATTTCTGAAAGAGTGGAAAAGGTTTTATCCTTACGGTGAAATTACTGCTCACATTACGGGTTTTGTTAATGTTGATTCTGAGGGACTTTCTGGTATTGAACTCACTTATGATGATTATCTTAAAGGGGGTAGTATTAAAGTTCCTGTTTTGCGGGATGCTCTTGGTAGAATAATAATGAGATTTCCACCACAAGAACCTCCTCGTGGTAATTCTGTTAAGACAACAATAGATATTGATCTCCAAACTATGCTCTACAAAGAAATGAAAGAAGCGATGGACAACCTTAAAGCAAAGGGAGCTTTTGCTGTTGCAATAAGACCAAAGACTGGTGAAATATTAGCATTAGTATCGTTGCCATCTTTTGACCCAAATGGAGTTAAGGTGATAGACTCTCGTATGTTTTCCCGTTTTCATCAGCTCGTTTTTGAACCTGGGTCAACATTTAAAGTTTTTACTTTGGCTGTTGCTCTTGAAAGTGGAGCTGTTTCAAAAGATGATGTTTTTTATTGCCACAACGGAGAATGGAAATTTCAAAACAAAGTTATAAATGATACAGAAAAGATAGGATATGCTTCTTTGAAGGAAATATTAGCACATTCTTCTAACATATGTGCGGCTCAAATAGCTTTGCTCATAGGAAAAAAGGTTTTTTGGGAATATCTTACAAAGCTCGGTTTTGGTTCTAAAGTCCAGATTGGTTTACCAGGGGAAGAAAGCGGTATATTCAGGCACTGGAAGAAATGGTATGATCTTGATTTGGCTTCTCTGGGTTTTGGACACTTTATAGGGGTTACGCCTATTCAAATCGCTGCTGCTTTTTCTGTTTTTGTGAACGATGGATATATTGTAAAGCCGTATCTTATAAGTAGTGTTTTTTCTCCGTTTGGGGAAAAAATTTACGAGCATACACCAGAGATCAGATCAAGGGTGTTTTCTGAAAAAACTGTTGAGCTTATGAAAGAATATTTGAGGGCAGTAGTAGTTTTGGGAACCGGTAGGCGAGCAGAAGTACCTCTATATCTCTCTGCGGGTAAGACCGGAACATCAAAAAAAATAGAGAACGGAGTTTATACGACAAAATACATTTCAAGCTTTATAGGTTTTGCTCCTTTTGAAAATCCAGAAGTTGTTTTATATGTAGGCTTTGATGAACCACAGGGAATCTATTATGGTGGGCAAGTTGCTGCTCCTATATTTTCTTCCGTACTAAAGAACTATTTTGCACACAAGATGATTCCTCCACCATCAGAAGAAGCATACGCTTTTTATGATAAATCAGTTAATGATTCAAACGCAAAGCAAGTTGAGTATGATGGTAGAGTATCAGCTAATTCTTATCCTTCTCCTCAAAGTTTAAATTCTTCTGATGATGGTGAAGTTAAGAATGTTAAAGAGCCCGTTATTATTCAGCGCAGAACTTTAAATGAATTTTTAGCTTCTCTCCCAGAAGAAAAAAGGAGATCAAAAAAGATAATAGTTAATGGGTACGGATTTGTAAGCAGGATAGAAGAAAAAGAGAAAGAAATTTTTGTTTTTCTCTCGCCTTAAAATTAGCTTTTTTATTTCAAAATATTTTATTTCAAATTATTCAAAAATTGTTTTTATCCAAATGTGCCAGATATGTATTTTTCTGTGATTTTGTTTGAAGGATTTACGAATATTTTTTGCGTTCTATCATATTCTATCAGCTCGCCGTAGTAAAAAAACGCTGTGAAATCGGAAACTCGTGCTGCCTGCTGGGGACTGTGAGTTACTATTATTATGGTTATAACATTTTTTAGTTCTCCAAGAAGTTCTTCTATTTTTGCTGTTGATACGGGGTCAAGGGCACTTGTTGGTTCGTCTAACAAAAGAACATCAGGTTCAGGAGCTATTGCTCTTGCGATGCATAATCTTTGTTGCTGACCACCAGATAAAATATAAGCGTTTTGATCTAATCTATCTTTTACTTCATCCCATAAAGCTGCCATCTTTAAAGCTTTCTCTACCCTCGCATCTAATTCGCTTTTGCTTTTTATACCTTTTATTCTCAATCCATACGCAACATTTTCATAGATTGATTTTGGAAAAGGGTTTGGCTTTTGAAAAACCATTCCAAATCTCATCCTTACCTTCACCACATCTACATTTTTGCTGATGATATTTATTCTATCAGGGTGAATTATTATCTCACCTTCGTACTTTGTGTCCATATAAAGATCATGCATTCTGTTCATGCATCTTAAAAAAGTTGTTTTACCACAACCAGATGGTCCCATTATGGCTGTTATTTTGTTTGCATATATATTCAAACTTATGTTTTTGAGAACTTTTTCCTTCCCGTAATAGAAGCTTAGTCTATTTACTTCTATTTTTACTTTTAGATCCTCATATTTTTTTGGTTGTTCTTCTTTTTTGTCCCCTTCTGATTTTTCTTCTGATGCAGTTATGCCCACACTTTCGTAGCTATCTACCGAGAAACTTGAATTGTAAGATTTTGATTTTTCGCTTCCTTCCAGATTTACTCCTGCATTTTCTTTAAAGTTTAGGGATTTTCTTTCAAAAGGAAGCATACTCACATTTAAATTCTTTACTCTGACTTTTGTTTTTTGTTTTTTCAAATTCTTTTTTGATGTGATTTTTCTTTATTTTTTGGAAAAAATTTCGTTTATTATGTATTCTAAAAGAGTTTTTGCGTATTTCATTTCTTCGGGGGGCAAGTTTTCAGATAAAATCTCTTCTTTTTTTTCTAAATCTTTTTCTGATATATCTTTTTTTGAGCCGAAAACTATGTAGTTTGATGATTCTTTGCTTTTTACTATTCCTGAAATTCTAAAGTGTTTTTGAAGGAACTCCTTTACGACAAGGGCATGGAAATTTGAAACTAAGTTTATTAGAGCCGTTTTCTCTGTTTTTACTGATATATTTTCCCATAAGCTTTCTTGGAAGATATCAAAAGGGGTTGCAGCATTCCTGAAAACATCAATTATTACATGTGAGAAGGATTTTCTGGAATAGTTTATAAAATCTCTAAAATCTGAAACTATAAGATTTTCATTTGGCATTTTGAAAAACTCAATCCCTACCCTTAAAACTTCAATATCTATATCTACATTGAAAACTCTGTAATTTTTGTTCATAGTTTTTATTATTCTTGTTATTGTCCCAGCACCGCTACCCAATATAGCAAAAGAATCTTCTTTGTCTCCGAAGATCAACGGTATAAATGCACATATATCCCAATAAGAATACGATAAAACTTTCCCTTTTACAAGCAATGAGTGTATATTAAATGAATCATCTAAAATAAGTTTTATCTTCTGATCATCATCTATAACTTTTATTTTGTTGTATTTTGTGCCTTTTTCAAATAATATTTTTTCTTTTTTCCAAAAAAGACTGAACATAATATATATTGAGAAATTTAATTTGTTGTTAATTTGATTTCGTTTCGGGCATAAAGCATACTAAATGCATGTTGATTTGCTTGTAAAGGCATATTGATTTGCTTGGTCCATTTTTGGCTTAAATATTGAAGTATTTTAGTTGTATTTCCCCATCTTCTATTTTTATGTATGTCCCGTAGCTATTTCCCCAAAAGCCTGAATTTGCTATTATCTTCCCATTTTTTGTTTTTATTATTGATGGTATATGGCAATGTCCTAAAATTACAAAATCTACAAATTTATCTCTTGTGATTTGTTCTGCGTTATTTATCATGTTTTTGAAAATTTTAGCTCTTTTACCTTCTGCTTTGGGAATAATATTTTTTTGATGAGATAAATTTGCTAATATCTCTCCTATTTTATTTACTGCTTTATCAAAGTAGCTGTTTGTGATTCTATGGAATATCGGCTCTGATTTCAGAACAATTTTCCTGTAAATATAATGAGAAATTTCCCCGGAAAGCATATCTCCGTGAGATAAAAAGAAAGTTTTTCCGTTCATCTTGAAATGGAGTTCTGTTCCTCTTGATATTCCTATATCGTTGAGCCAAACGAGGTTAAAATCGTGGTTACCTTCTATGTAGAATATTCTATGATTGTTCTTTGAAAGAACATCTATAAGTCTTTGGAATATTTGTTGATAGTATTCATTTTTTCCTATCCATATATCAAATATATCGCCAAGAAAGATTATTTTACCTTTTTTAGATTCAATAAATTCTATGAGTTTTTTCTCTCTTTTGTCCTGCTTTTTGAGGTGTATGTCGGAAATGATATATATTTTTTCTTTTTTATCGTTGAATTCCAACATGTTTGCAAAACTCTCTTATTATTTTCCGTGAATCTTCTTCTGACTCTGTTTCTGCATACATCCTCATTACAGGCTCTGTCCCTGATGGTCTTACAAGTAAAAATCCCCCTCCTTTGAACCTCATTTTTGCACCATCCAGCGTCTCAACTTTTTCAATTTTGAACTTCCAAATTTTATCTATACTTTTGGCTTCCTCCATAGCTTTTTCTTTTAACTCATCACTTATATGAAAATCTTCTCTGACATACCTGTGTTTTCCGAACCTTCTCTCTATATCCTTTACAAGATCTCCAAAAGATTTTCCTTCTATTACTGAATGTGCAAGGAAAAGACAGGAGCAAAATAGACTATCCCTTTCTTTAAGATGGGAGCTTACCCCTATTCCCCCTGATTCTTCCCCTGCTATTATTGCATTATCTTCAAGCATACCCTTTATGAGATGTTTGAAACCAACAGGAGTTGTTACTACTTCATATCCCCAGTATTGAGCTACTTTATCTATTAGATCTGATGCTGTTACTGTTTTATATACTTTGCCTTTTTGTTTTTTATGCTTTGCTATATGCTCTATCAGGATTGCAAAAATTCTGTGAGCGTCTATGATTTGACCTGCTTTTGTGCAAGCATATATTCTATCTCCATCTCCATCAAATGCAAATCCATCTGATTTCGTTTTCTTACACATTTTTTGAAGGGGACCGAGAGTGTAAGGAGTTGGTTCGGGTTTCCCGTATGGAGGAAAAAGCGGGTTCATTTCAGACCTAACTTCTATTGCTTTTTTACCAAATATTTTTGTTGGTAATCCGGAACATGCCCCGTTCATCACATCAAAAACCACTTTATTTATTTTCTTTATAAATTTATCTATTTCTGAGTCCGCTCTGACTGATTCAAGATATGGCGATATTATGTCTTCTATTTTTATTCCTTCTACTTTTTCTGAATCGTCTTTTTCAAAGTTTGCTTTTTCTTTTTCCCAATCAATTTCTTGGATTATTTTTTCTATTTTCGATGTTGTTTCAGGAGAAGCAGGTCCCCCGAACCACTCTCTTATTTTGTATCCGTTAAAATAGTATGGATTATGTGATGCTGTGATTGCAACACCAGCCGAGAGTTTTTCTACGCTTATAAAAAATGAAACTGCGGGAGTTGGACACGGTTTATCTGATAGAAATACTTTTAGTCCTTCTTTATGAAAAACCTTTGCTGCTGATTTTGCAAAGTCATCTGATAAAAAGCGAGCGTCATACCCAATTACGACTGATGGATCTTTAAAATTTTGCTTTATATATCTTGCTACTGCAAGGGATACCTTTTGAACATTCTCGAAAGTAAATTCTTCTGCTATTTTAGCTCTCCATCCATCTGTACCAAACTTTATCATAATTTTTTTATCTTAATTCTTTTGTTATTATTTGTTTTTTTATTTTAATTTTTTAGTTTCCTGATTTTAATAAAGGAACTTTTTGGTTGGATTTTCTTATACATAATTTTTTCTGCCCACTTTTTTCTTTATCCATTTTCTTATTTTTTAGCATGTTTATTTTCATTCAAGTATAAAGTCAACTCTTCTGTTTATTGATCTACCTTCTGGTGTTTCGTTTGTAGTAATGGGAAAGTCTGAACCTTTACCAATAGGGATAAGGTTTTGGCGTGGTACCCCAAATCCCGAAAGTATTTCTGCAATTTTTTCTGCTCTCTTTTGTGTGAGTTCTCTATCAAAATTTGGGTCCTTTATTGGATCTGTATGAACTTCAATCCTTATCTTTTTATTTTTAACTTCTTTCTGTATAAATTCTGCGAGTTCTCTTAAAGTATCAACCGAAACCTTTAGAACATCAGGTTTTTCAGTTTCAAATAGTATCTTTTCAGGTATAAGGATTCTGTTTGTTGCTTTTTCTATTATTATTTTTTGCTGCTTTTCTTTAAGTTTTTGCTCTCCACCTTTTTGGACATATTCTTCTATTGGTTCTAATATTATGTCTAATCTTTTTTTCTCCCCAGGGGCCAATGTTATATCAACGGTAGAGGGATTATAGTTTTGAGAGGAGATCTTTATTTTGTGTGTTCCTGGTGGAAGCGTTATCTCAAATTTACCATCTTGCGGGTTAGAAAAGGTAGGAGGTATATCTAATCCTTCAATTTCAATTCTTGCTGCTAACACTTTACCATCAGATGAGGAAACTTGACCATATATTGCTCCTTTCTGAACTACTTTTTTTAGTTTTATCTGTATGTCCTTTACTTCTCCTTTTTTTAAGGCTATTTTTGTTGAAAAAATTTCATAACCTTCTTTTCTTACTGCAACACTCCATTCTCCTTCTGGGAGTTCATATGAAAGAACATCTCCAGCTCTGTCAGTTGCCTGTGGCGAAACTTCCAAACCTGGATAGGAAATTATTGCGTCTTCAATCGGGGATCCGGATACCTCATCGACTACCTTCATTCTTATCCGTCCACCTTCTCCACTTATTATCCGTGGAGCTTTCTCCCATGGTGCCCATATTATATTCATCCCCAAAAATAATCTCCATACTGGTGAATTCCTGAGAATAACATCAGGTCCTATTGGAAATGGTATAACATATCCTGGTGTTGGGCTAAAATCTCCAACTGCGAAAAATGAGAACTCCCTTATTTCTTCTGGTATTCCTCTTATTATTTCTGATATGAGGGGGATTGGCTTTATTCTTATTCCCGTTGAAATGAACATGGGCATATCGGAGAATTTCGCTCCTTGCGGTATTGGTGTGTATTGCATGAAAGACCATTCAACAAATCCTGAAAGGAATTTTCCTATACCTCTTTTTGAATTACCTGCTTCTACACCTAAACCAAAGTCTATATGATTATAGGGTTCTATGAAGATTTGAGTTTCAGCATAGGGAGGTATTCTTTTATTTTTCGTTATGACTTTTGAGTTATCAAAGTTATATGAAACCGATAAAATTAGTTTAGGATTTATCAGAGATAGTGTTTCTGATTTTATTCTCTCGTCAAAATCATAGAGAGCAGAGAATCCTGTTGCCCAGGAAATTGCTCCTATTTCTGGTTTTCTGTATTGAGAAAGTAAAATGATTTTTGGCCATAAGGAAAATGAGAGATCCTTTGCTTCAAAAAGATAAGATATTTTTGGTGTTATGATTACATCTCCGAGAACTTGTGCATTATCTTGTGCTAAATCTCCGCCCCTCATTTGGTTCTCCAGAAACACCGATGAATTCCTCATAGAAATGGAAATATCAGATGATATTATTCCTCCTACATCTATTTGAGGTAGTCCTCCAGAGATATTTATGTAGTTGTAAAATCCGTAGGAATTGAATTTTTCAAAGTAAACTTGCTGTCTTTGTTCTTTTAGGGCGAAGTGTTCCCTTGATATAACGATGACTTTGTTATCTGGTGTATTGAAATATCCGAAGTATGTGCCTATTGAAAATGTCCTAAAATTTATCGTTCTGGGAGAAACAACTCTAAAAAGTCCTCCAGTTGATTCAAGGGATGGATCCGGATGGAAAAATTCCCAATCTTCTGTTTTTTGTGAATAAGCCTGCCCAGATAGAATACAAAGTAGGTATATTATAGTGGAGATAAGTATTATATTCTTATCTTTTGTTATTACTTTTGACATAGTTTTTTCTTTTCTCCCTATGAGGAAAATTATTATTGAAAATGCTATCATAACAGCTCCCCACCATAAGGATGGATTTTCTGGTAGGCTTTTGCCAGCCGAAAGTAAGTTACCTGCGATGAAAATTAGAAATCCGTATGTACCAAGAACTATCGCTGACCATTCCCATACGCTCATCATCCTTTCCTGCTTTCTCCTGTTATTAAACTGATTTTCTTTCTCCATATATATTTAATTTAATTTATATCTTGCTTTGTCGCAATCATCTGAAATTATAATTTCTCACCTAAATTCAAAAATTTTTGCTAAAATTTCTCTTTAAGCCCAAATCAATTATTACAATTTGTTTAATTCACATGTTCATAACTACAAGCTTCAAACTCACTGTGAACAAAGAGGAGAAAGAGCAAATTCTCAAACTTATGAGAAATTTTTCTTCTGCTGTAAGGTTTTCTTACAAAAGACTTCTTGAGAGTTTTACTCCATCGCAAGCTTACAAGATAACAAGACAGAAATTCCCAGAACTCAACTCACACTATGTAAATTGTGCGATTGAGAGAGCAAGGGAGATTTTTCAAAGCTGTAAAGCAAGAGGGCAGAATCCAAAAAAGCTTGTATTCGGTGGTAGAGCTCTATTTGAAAAGCTCAAAAAGAATCATCTTCAGGGAAAAAGATTGAAAGAACTCAAAAGAAAATGGAGGGAAAAGAGACAGGGAACTCTGATAAGCATAGGCGCAAAGCACATAACTCACAAAGGAAACCTTAACCTCAGATTTATCCCTGCTGAAAGAGGTAAAAATAATCTTTGGTTAAGAATAGCTTTGAAGAACAGGAAATTTATATTAGCAAAGGTAAAGAGAGATTTGAGCGGGAAATCAGATAAATGGGCTTTATTTTTGGCAAAAATCATATCAGGAGAGCAATTCCCTTACACTGTTGAGCTAAAATTAAAGGATGGGCAAATCTATGGGTTTGTCAGTTTTTCATTAGACGTCCCACCCCAAACTATTACGAAGGAAAAAGGAGTGATAGGAATAGATGTGAACGCAAGACCTTTTCATCTCGCTCTTGCAGAAATATCTCCTGATGGAAATTTACAAAGCTATAAATCAATTTATCTTTCTCATCTTCTGAAATACAAAAGCAGAAATAGGAAGGAGTATGGAGAGTGGTTAATAGCTCATGAGATTGTGAGATTTGCGAAAGAGAAAGGAAAAGCTATTGCGATTGAGGATATAAAAAAGCTTCCAAAAGGAAAAAGAGGTGATGGAAAAGCAAAGCGTAGAAAAGTCCTGCAATTTTTCTCTTATAGGAGAATACTGAAAAAGATAGAGAGTTTAGCAAATCAGGAAGGAATAGAAGTAGTAAAGGTAAATCCAGCTTTCACTTCTTTAATAGGGATGATGAAATATTGTCCGCAATATTTTATAGATAAAGATGTAGCAGGAGCGTATGTTATAGGGAGAAAAGCATTGGGGCTTCAAGAGAAAATTCCAGAGAACTACAAAAAGCTTCTCAAAAGTCAGGTTTACATTCAATATGCATTATGGAGATTAGGGAAGATGGAGGAGGAATTGAAAAATAAGTTGAATCAAGAGAAAAACAAATACAAGGCATATAGTATAAAGAGAGATTTGAGGAGGTTAAAGAGAGAGAAGAAATTTTTGGAGAGATTTTTGATTGAAGTAAGTAAAGAAAGCTCTCAGAGTGAGCCAGAGACCCAAGAGCAGGGTAACCTGAGGAAGGAACCTGTGAGGGGGGAGAAAAGCTCCCAAAAACTCTGGCGAGTTCTGAGGGTAGCCTTCGCTATACCTCTCCTTGGGAAGTCTTTTGTAAGAGACTTCTCTCCTTTGCGTCCTGTGATGGTGCAAGGGAAGTGGGAGAGGATAGCGATGAAGTTAGGTCCTGATGGCTTTGCAGGGCCGCCCTAATATGTTTGCGACAAAGCTATTTTAGCTGTCTATTGTTAGAAATTTATATTTAAAATTAGCAAAAGTACGAAAAAATAAAACTTTACGAACTTTGACTCTTTCTCTGCATGTTTATCTTTTTATCTTACACGGTTTTGTTTTGTTATGTTATAGTCCTGCTAAATTTTTCTGATGCCGTTCTTTCAGCAAAAAAAATATATGATTTTTTCACTTGTTTTACGAGGAACTCATTTCAAAAAAATTTTAAGAACACAAAATTAACAAAAATGTTAATAATATATACTTTTTTTGTTTATTTATTAGATTGATGTATATTTCTGAACTTTAAAACTAAAAATGAGGTACAGAGAATTAAGAAAGCTTAACAGCAGATTATATTTCACTTATGAAGAGGTGGCAGACATTTTAGGTATCAGCCCAGATTCAGCAAAAGTCCTTTGCACAAGATATTCAAAAATAGGCCTCATAATAAGGATAAAAAAGAGCCTCTATACCTTAAAAGAAAGATGGGAAAAAAATTCTCCGGAAGACTTTTTCAAAATCTCAAATATTCTCCAAGTTCCATCATATATCTCACTTATGACAGCTCTCTCGTACTATGAAATAACAACACAGGTTCAAAGAGGAGTTATAGAATCAGTTTGTGTAAGAAGGACGCTGAAAAAAACAATAGAGAACACTGAATTTAATTATTACAAAATAAATAGAAATTTATATTTTGATTTTCTGAAAAAGGATGATTTTTTTATCGCCTCCAAAGAAAAAGCATTTGTTGACGCGGTGTATCTTTACTCCTTCGGAAAATATTCTTTTGATTTTGATTCCATAGATATATCAAAGCTTGACATGAAAAAAATCAAAAAAATTATAAAGGTTTTCCCAGAAAGAACAAAACAAATTTTAAAAAAGATATGCAAGATCTAGTAAAGCAGGAGCAATTTGAAATAGAGGTTCTGGATAGATTAAGAAGTGGAAAATTTCTTGATGTACTTATATTTACCGGAGGTACAATGCTCAGACTTTGCTACGGCTTGAATAGGTTTTCAGTAGATCTTGATTTTTGGTTCTATAAAAAAGATATAGATGTTAGGACTTACGCATTTTGTTAAATTTTTTGCATAATTTTTTATCAAAAAAAGGAGGTGAAAAAAATGAAACAGCCTTCATACTTGACCTTGATTACATTTACTTCCTTATCGCCACACAGAAAACCTTTACCTGTACAGAGGCTTCTCGTTCCTCTCCTGACACCATCAATAAACCCGC
>Ga0079997_122773_pt1 | contig 48360 bp, 73 predicted proteins | sample PerSpoCPS_CMetaG_FD_69200 | JGI IMG/M metagenome (GOLD analysis project Ga0079997, IMG submission 69200) | Archaeal communities from Yellowstone National Park, Wyoming, USA - Perpetual Spouter C (PS_C) MetaG (SPADES assembly) (version 2) | ecosystem: Environmental > Aquatic > Thermal springs >... | reverse complement strand
TAGCCGACGTTGACCTGGTGGTTGAGATGCTAGATAAGCGTGGGCGTGGTGAGAAAACATTACTGAAGACGGTTGGAGGGCTGACGAGGTTCACCTACCCCTACAGGGATGTCTTTAAGATAACCCCCATACCGATAGGTGCCACAAGGGACCAGATAACCAGGATACTGAGAGGTGGGTGAGATGCGGATATATGACTTTAGAACAATATCGTTCAAAGCCGGAAACGGGGTAGTTGCAGTAACAGCTACCGTGCCAGACCAGTACGTTGGCGTCATAGCCTATGCTAAATACGTGTCCGACAACCCCGACGCCACAGTCACAGTGACACTAATGCAGCAGAGGGCTGGAACAATAACCGGCACCCTCGACGTAGCGATCCTAACACCCACTAACCCGACAATACCTACGGTCCCCGGCAACATCGATAACATTGTTGCAATAGTAGATCCAGGACACCGTGTCGTCGCAGTCACAGACGGACCAACTGTGACCGGAGTACTCCTCTTCGGGTACGCCCCAGGACGCATGAGGAGACCCTAGACTGAGATGACATGAGTTCGACTGAGTTCCAGCTGCTGCGGGAGAGGCTGGAGAGGCTGTACAACGAGCTAAGGGTGATGGAGGAGCAGCTACACCCAATCATATCACGGCTTAGGACGGTTTTGGGGGAGTTTCTGGGAGTTGAGGCTGCGGCTGCTCAACCGCCAACTCCAGCTCCAGCGGAGGCCCCGAGGATATTTGTCACTGAGGCGCCTGCACCGACAGCTGCTCCACGGCCCCCCGAACTGACTCCGGAACGTACACTTCTGTTCACGCTTCTCACGGAGATAACCAAGGGTATAAAGCTTGCTAGGTATAGAGACCACAGATTCGTCGTCGCTTCGGAGCCAATAACTTATGAGGGCAACGTACACGACCTTGGACAGGAATATGACGTAGTGATACTGAGTCCAAGCATAGACACACAGATAGAGATAGACAGGCCAGTAGAGTCCAACACACCAGTTATATTCGCCAACACCTTCTTTAATATAGACAACATGGTTGTGAGACGAATATATTATAAAGGGATCTCACCTGTCTTAAAAGGAAGGATGTCGATCTGGGCGTTCAAGTACTAGCGTATATCGGCGTCAATCAGTTCCAATTCAATTATAATTATATGTGATATTTGTTGCATGGCGCAGCAGTCATGGACCGTTAATCCAACGGCCTCTATTGCCGGCCCCTCCAATAATTCTGATGGCTGTGGAAGCTCGTATAGCCTCGCCTGTTCTTCGGTTAACCTATTCGACCCGCAACAATCCTCGGGGGGTAGGCTCACAAAAAATATTTAGCTTAATCTGATTATTAAATTTAGTGGCATGGTAGAGGTGGTACGCAATTTCACAGTCCCTGCAGTAATAGTATTCCGGGAAATCACGAAACGTGATTTATTAGCAACGATCCTCAACAAGTCTAGTATCGATGTCAGCGGAGTAGCGACGTATAGCCTGTTGGAACCGCATAGTTTCGCCTATCTTGTGATGGATAATACCAAACCAGTACTGTTCCCGAAATCTTCAATTACAGAGGTGAAAAACAGTATAACGTATACATTGGCTAGTGAAAAAGACAAAAAACATGGACATACCTTGCACGTTGCTCTAAACCTGAACGCTGGTGGACATTCCTTTGATGTTGACTACAAGGCCATAATCGACACGCCTGGGCACTCGACCGATGAAGTGAATCCCAATCCGAAGCAGCAAGGGATACACTACATTAATGGGCGTTACTGGTTCTTCTTTTCTGATGGCATGGACTTACTATATACCGTGAGTAGTGACGGAGTTAGTTGGACACCCCCAACTGTAATAGATACGCCGGGAATAGTGACTGAGGGATTCCGCTTTGATACTTTTTTTGATGGTACTTACCTACACATAGCAGTAGGGATGGGCGACATATATTATCGCAGGTTTATACCTATCAACAGCACTCTGATAAGAGACCCACCTGGAGATCCTGACTGGTTTTATGTAACATCTGCTCCAATGCAGACTATAAGCATTACGACGGATACCGATGGGTATCCATGGATAGCGTATGATTTTATCCCCACATTTGTAACAAAATCCTCTACTAATGATGGTACGTGGGTCACCGATACTGATAATGGATTTCCATACGAAATCCCCACTCATGGGGATCCACGAGTTACAGTTAGGCGCCTTCCTGGTGGAAAGGTGTTATTACATTGGAATGACGATCGATCTGATCTAGATAGAGTTGATGTGAACGTAAGTGTATGGGATGGGACTTCATGGTTGTCTACAGCTACGATTAATCCTCCAAGACGTGTTGACACCCCATCATATAACGTTATAACACGAGGAGACGACGCCTATATATTTTTGGAGGCTGAACTATACAAATATTCTTTTTCAACTAACGAAATCAGTTTTATAGACACTGTAGTGCCGTTAGAAGAAGAGGGGTTTCCCTATGTACTTGATTTAGGAATGATGACGTACGATCCAGTAGGGGATAAGATATATTTGACATGGTTGTCAAGTGATCGGTCAACTATCAGAAGAAGAGTCTACCACCCCGCATCAAATACGCTAGATCCACCATATACAGTAGCCGACCTTCCTCGACTTCCCTCAGAGAGGTCTAGACCCACGGCAAGTCACTATCTTGTCAACGGCAAGATCGGGTTAGGATATAACTATACGGACGAAATAGGTGCCATCTACCATGAGATAGTTATCACCGAACCATAACTCTTATATACTTATAATTTCACAAGATTATGGAATGCCTGCAATTACAGGCGGCGTAGTCATAGCACAGACGAGAATAATAATGCCGACGGATTTGGCGACGGCTAGACCCGGGTTGCTTGTACCTGTAACGGGAACAATAACAGCAAATGTAGATACAGTTGACACGGTAGGAAACATACAGTCTGGTAACATAACTGCGTCAGTTTCAGCAGGAGTATTAGACGTGGTGCGGTATACCGGGACAGTGGATGTTATAGGAAGCCTGATGACTTCCGGATCATTACCCGTAATAATTAGTGAGTCCGCCACCGTCGTCATCAGGGACCAGATAGTGTACACCACCATACTAGACTCCCTCAGCCCGTCAACAGTCTCGGGAACATTCATATCGCCCTCGGTGGATGCGCTGTACTATCCGGGCGGCGTCGGGTTCAGCATAGCCTACATAGCGGGGGAGAACGTCACAGCAACGGTGCTCATCGAGAACAGCATAGACAACACACTATTTAGAACAGTAGCCACGGTACCGATAGATGCGCTCTCACAGTATGACGCCGTGTTCTCGCCGACAAGGCGTTATATGCGGTTTACCGCCGTAAACTATTCGACGTTAAGCGCTACAATAGATGCGGTTATAAGCCTGCTGCCGCCAGGTGCATGACATGGCTCTAAAGTATCTTGGAACAAAGACTCTCAGGGTTGTTGATGTGCCGAGATGGTTTAATACACTAGCCTTTGTCATGCCCCAGAGTGCTGGTAACTATACATCTTATTTTGACGGTGATCTACTTGTGATGGAGACGTTGGTGACGGGTCAGTTTCCAGCTTTCCGCACCGGGCGGGTTGTGGCACCCCCTGCGAATAATGTGGCTGCTTTCAGAACTACTCTTAGGACGAGTGTTGCAGCTGATTTCTACCCACTATTTTGTGAGCCGAATAAGGGTGATTATGACAACTTTATAGGGTTCCATTTCCTAGCCCCGAGTACCCTTAGATCGCTCACCCGCTCCGTCGGTGTTGAGACTGTGACAGTTATTTCTTCGTCCTTCGACCCTACTGTCTGGCACACATACGAGATATGGTACGCACCTGGAGAAGTTGTCTTTAAAGTTGACGATGCCGAGTATAGGCATTTTACGAACATTGGTATAATACATAGCCGGGAGTGGGAGTTTGCAGAACCGGCTGGCACGGTTATGAAGATCTTTGTTAAGCCGCCGTATCTAGAGCCCGCACCCTACTACGGCCAATAGTTCATGATGAGAAGACTATTTTCACAGAAGCAAGGTAAATAAATGATATATTTAAATATTATGATCGCAGATGATTGAGTATGCCATCAATTATTTTTACCCAGACCTTACCCAACCAACTTTTAGTAACTAATGTTGTGAGCGTTGGTACTGATCCTACGCCCCTCTCATCTAGAAGCCTGCCGTGTAGGGTGTGCACCATTTTGGCAGCTGAGTCCAATACAACGGAGGTGCGTGTGATGTCGGATCCTAACAGTCCCTTGGAATCTGGCTTCCCTCTTAAGCCAGGAGCAGCAATAACACTGACCATCAACGACTTAAAAAAGGTCTGGCTGAGGTCTTCCGCAGCTGGGCAGAAGGTTTACTTCCTGGCTGAGGCATGATGTCCGCAAGGTATTTTGCCCCAGCAGTAAATGAGCTGACGAAAATAACCCTGAGGGGAAAAACAATTGTAAAGGCCCTAGTAAACCATCCTCAGAACGACGTCTACACATGGTCTGATCTAGGTGTCCCCAGCTATGAGCCCAGCTCAGACAGGTGGAGTATCCGTTTCGGCTACCTGGTCTACGAGCTTGACCCAGCTGAGGCGGACAGCATAAACAAAACAGCCGACGCATTAACCGACGGGAACCTGGGGACATCCGTATCATACACCTTCACTGGACAGGCCTGGGTGAACGTTGGGCCTACAATAGACATGGGGGAACTGGGGACATACCTCTACCTGGTTAAGTATGACGTATCGCATGACCCAACCCTGGTTTACTATCCCCCTCTAATGCGTTTAGTAGCCTACCCCCCTGCAGCTGGGGAAGTCCTCTACAGCTCTAGGCTTGAGCTGACGGATACCTATCATGACCTGCCCCATGACCCCTACACCTTTGGGGTATTAGCGAAAGGTAGGCAGAGCTTTCAACTGCAGGTAAACCCCCTGCAGCTTGATGACACCTACTCCCCCCTATTCCTAACCGTTTACGAGTTAAGCATATATAGGCTGTAGAGACTTAAAACGTCGAGCAGATGTCCGGCGGATATTTCCAGCCAGCAAAAGGTCATGGCAGCCAAACCTATATATCTGACAGTTCATGATGAGAAGACTATTTTCACTCTTGTTCCGCCGTCAGCCCTAAGTATTACTTTCCCTATTCTTGGCTCGTTGAAGTTCAGGCTGTCGGCTTCGTCGGGCAGTATCTCTATCTCCTGTGACCTGAATATCTTTTTGCCGTCCTGGAGGAGTTCAAGGGTTACGAATAGTGTCCCGGGTCCCCTGTTAACTATGTCTATGTCCCTGTAGAACTCTGTCGGCTGGTCGTTCACCACCTTGATCTCGCCCGGGTTTAGTGTTAGGACCATGGGTACAACCTTTCCATCGCCTGTTAATGCTTTTCTTATCTGCTTCAGCTCGTTCAGTATCTCGTCAAGCAGTACCGGCGCTATCTTCTCGGTTGATATTTTTGCGTCAGTCAAGCTCCAGCACCCTTCTCACAGGCTCAGCCGCCGTGTGGGTGTTCTCTGCTCCGTTTACTACGACGTTTCTGTGGATGACGATGTTCTCTATCCTGCCCTCGGGTGATCTGACTATCTCCCACATCTCCGTGTTGCTAACCCTCTGGGGCTGGACCGGTGTTGCAGTTGCAGCTCCGCCTGTGAGAAGTGAGAGTATGAGGTTTATTATGGGTCTGTTTCTGAGGATTTCGAGCAGTAACTGGAGGAGCATCCGCATACTTATGTCAAAAACTATTATATAGCCTTTAACCCTTAAGATGCGTGGTTATCCAAACCCAGGCTAAGACCGGCGTAATAGGAACGTTACGTACGGAGGAGGCTGGCGACTTGTCTTATTTCACTTCAACTGTGAGCGCAACAATCCATAGACCGTCTGGTAGATTGTTCGGAGTTTTAACCTCTCCCGCATCCACCCTGATCGTGACACTGCTTAACTATGGTGCTCCAACCTCTACAGGAACCATTATAGCTAGGCTGATAGCTCCAGCTAACGATACAACGGGATTCATATTCTCATCGAAGGGAGTTAGGTTTTCAACCCTTGTAGCCAGCCTGTCAGCCATAGACTGGTATACTGTGTACTATTCCACAGTCTGATTAACGCATATATACAACATCAACATCTATCAACTGGTATGGCGGTAAAACAAAAGATAGACGGTAGTGTAATTTGTTCCGTATGTGGAAGTGTTTTTACAGCCGCTCCATGCGGATATGAACACTGCTCCAACCCGGAATGCATGTACAGCTATGAGAAGGATAGGGCTCACTGTCGGAGGGACCATAAGCGATGAGTGCAGAGGCGTACATACAGGTTCCGCCCGACTCAACCGGGAAAAAAGTTAGGTCGATTGAGAAGACTGTTGGTGCAAACATTGTTGAGGAGGAGGTATTTGTAGTCGGCTCCCCACGCCGTCTTGTCGGGGTGTACCAGTACACCTCACCAGTCGTCTCGGGAAGCACCACCGCTGGCTACGTCTACCACAGCATATTCAACCCAAGCACATCAACCAACCTCATGGCTGTCCGCAGGATCGTCATTAACTGGGTCACTGTGGCGGCAGCGGTATATATCGAGGGCGCACTATACAGGATAACCGCAGCGAGCGGTGGAACGTTATTTGCAGCCACATCTGTAGGGAAGAAGGATACCGGCTACCCGACACCGACCGTCGAAATAAGATACTCTGGTCCGACGGTCACCCTTGAGAACAAGCTGTTCAACTTCATCACACCCGGGGCGGCGGGCTACCTCACCGGTATCCGCAACCTATTCTTCGATAGGGATGACGGGAGGTCGGACATAATACTACGTCCCGGACAGGGGCTGGCTCTTAGGCAGGAGGCGGCGGGCGACATAGACTTCAGGGTATCAATCACGGTTGAGTGGGAAGAGTATCAGGGCGTTACGGTGACCACGTAGCCTTGCATGTCGCATTAAAGCATTTCTTCATGAGTGGGGAGTGGGTTGCCCCGCCTCCACCTGCTGTGGTCCGGAGGCGTCGCAGGCTTACAGCTCTGGGAGTCAGATAATGTTATATACCTCGCAATAATCACTTATTTTTGAATGACAACCTACCAGACCCAGAGCAAGGTAGGGATTATCGGGACAATACCGGCCACCATAGTGGGTACGGTTCAGACCGATGTAAGGACAGGGAGCATAACCGTCGTCGGTACAGTAGGTCCCCAGACGTTTCTCGGGACCGTTGGCGTGGTTGGAACGATTCTATCCCAGCCGTATCTGGGCACTGTAGCACTGGTGGGTACGATAGCAACCATCCTGTCCCCGATAGTTGCCCAGACACAGCCCGTCAAGCGTGCAACACTAACTACGCAGCTGATAGCCACGGTGCCTACAGCCAACATGATAACCCTGCTGAACCCCAACATGAACAGGGCTGAGTTCTACGTACGCCTTCTGGATGTCGGTACAGTTTTTCTCGGACTCCACTCAACGGTCTCCACGGCAACATTCAGCGTCATGCTGATGGACTTTGAAGTATATGCTAACGACGTATACACCGGCAGCGTCGTCGCTATAGCTCTCGGTGCTCCCGTGAGGGTTGTGGTCAACGAGCTATAAAACCTTTATATAGGATACTGATGACATATATCCGATGCTTGAGCTGGAGCGTGAGGGCGGCATACTTGACCGCCTGCTCGATAGGCTGAGCCAGCGTAGGACGTTCATTTTAGAGGAGCCAGTTGTCAAAAGCTTGAGGGACAGACGTGGATATCAGATAGTGGAATTCCAAGTAGAACTGCCCGCAGACATATCTGGTGAGGAGGCTGCGGCGTTCGTTAGGATGTGGGCACGCAGGCTGGCTGAAGGCTGGGTTGATAAGTTCGGTCCCCCGGGGTTGGATAAGGAGGAGAGAGAGAAGTGGATAGAATCAGTAGCGAGTAGGATGGTTAAAAGTGCTGCATCAAAAGGGGCGGCAGCTTTACCGCCAAGACCTCCACCACCGCCACCACGACCTAGAAGGAGAGCAACCGCCAGAGCCGTGGAAGAAACATCTCAGTAGATTTAGAATTTGTAATTCAGTTCCTCTATTACGTATTCGATTGGGTTTCCTATTGTTATGTCTAATCCGTCCGGTGTTCGGCCTCCTGCAAACAAGAGTTCGGTCGGCTTCAGCGTGTTAGAGTCGTAGACCAGGCTGCCGCTGTCCCCTGGGAGGCTGAAGGGCTGTCCTCCGCCGCCTATGATCGCCACCTGGTTCTCGAAGTAGGCGGTCGTGTTCCCGGCGTATCCTGACACCGGGACAGTGACATCGACTGCGTAAACCGTGCCGATGGTGAAGAGCGTTGTCCTACCCCTCTTCGCCCTTGGAGCGCCGAGTGTTCTGTCTGGCTTTGGGTCGGGTTTTTCGAGCCTGATGACTTTTCCCGGCTCAACCATCACGCCCTCCTCGTAGTCCACGGTAGCCTTTGCCACAGCGCCGTCCACTCTGTTGTACGCTGTGGAGTAGATGTACTGGAACCTTCCACGTCTGCCTAGAACTCTTGCAATTGCATTTAGGCTCTTCGCAACTACATTACCGATGAAGCAACCATCTGTGGAGCCTGATACCTTCAACACTACCCAGCGGTCAAGCTCGCCTACTTTATCGTCCGGGTATATTGCTCGACCATGTGCTCCCGGTTGCAGTATGCCGTCCCCCTTATTAGCGATGTTCGCAGCCTCCGTCGAACCGAGTGCTAGGACATGGTTATTACTAAGTATTTCGCCGTTTGATGAAATATAGCCCAACGTTCCAGTCCCCCGATCACGGTAGTTTATCCCCGCTATTCCTCCTTTGATTGGACGGTATCTGCTGTCATCCTGTCTTACACGGAACTCGACCTCCACCACGTCGGTCGGGTAGCCCTCGATAGTCTTAGGTATCTCCTCCAGACCCAAGCTGAGAAGTTGTGAGAACGTAAGTTTCTTGGGTACGAAGAAGACTATGCACTCCTGGTTGGTCACCCTTCCTCCTACGATCTTTAGCCCCCTTCCAACCCCGGCAGCGCCGTACCTGTCCAGCTCTTTCCTCAGCTTAGCTACAACCATGTCAATCGACACCTTTTCTTCCGACATAAATACCGGCCCATGTTCCGCCTAATAGTGCTAGGCCTGCTGATAACAGTTCCCTAGATGGAATATCCCAGCCTGTGGCCGCCGAGACAAAGTAGCCTACGACGCCTGCGACTATTAGGAACACACCGACGTACTCTACTATGTGCATGTCAGGGCTTCTCGACCCAGACGCCCGCAGCCTTCGCAGCCTCGGTGTTCGCCTTCGTAAGGAAGTATGCGGTCAGGATCGTTCCGACGATGATGAATACCAGTCCGAAGAGTACGAAGTCGGATCGGAAGTGTAACAACGTTGTGTATGACACCACCGGGGTCTCCAGCACCTCGATCGCACGCACAGCCCTATCAAGCGTGAAGCGCTCATAGAACGAACATGCGTTTGAGACCGCTACACCGCCTCCGCCACCGGGGATCACAACCCCTCCCTCGGCCCTGCACACCATGTCCAGGTATCTCAGTGTACCGGATATTGGGGTGATCGTGTACCTGTAGCCCGTAACCGTGGCGAAGGTGACGTAGTAAGGTGCCGCTAGGAGGAACGCTATGCCTGCCACCACCAGTACAAATACTGCTCCTACTCTCGCTATGTAGAACGGTGCCACAAGTATTTTGAAGGGTTTGACGAAAGCTGCTCTAGCTGACATGGCTCCGCCGCTAATTCTTCTAATGAAGAAGGCTCCAATTACAGCAAACAGTATGGCTATTGCGAAGACAGCGATTGGTAGTTCCCAACCCATTTTTCCTCGGTTAATATTTGGTTTGGGCAGGAATATAAGCGTTTACCTTATCATCAGAATACTCTCCACTAGACCGGCTTGGCTGTTACACGCCTGATCACGTAGCCTATTCCGGCGACGTGGGCTGTGTCGGCTTTTACGAGTCCTTTGTTCCGAAGGTATCTCACCACCCGCCTCACCCTGTCCTCGCTGAAGCCTGTGTAAGCCCGTATGTCCTTTAGTGAGACCGGTTCCATCCTCTGGACTAGGTAGAGCCAGACCTTGACGGTCTCCGGGTATGGGCTTTTCAGGATTGCTTCCGGCAGCTGTGGTGTTTGTGTCTGTGGTGTGGCTGTTACTGCAATTGCCGGTGCTTTCGCCTGTATCTCCAACGGTACTTCCTTGATTATTTTGAGCGTCTTCATCTGGTCCTCGTATTCCTGTATCTTTTTCCGTAGCTGCTCGTTCTCACGCCTTAATCTCTCTATCTCGCTTCTCTCGGCTCTTAGCCTCTCCATCTCCTTCTCTATTGTCTTCCTGATCTCCTCAACGGATGATGCGAGTTCCGGCCTTATCTGCCTGGTCAGCTCCGGGGTTATCCCGCCGTGAGGTGTTCGCCTAAGGAACGACCTTATCTTGTAAACGTATCCCTTTAGTACTGCGTAGAACTCTCCCGGAGACAGGCGTGCTATGTCCTCCGTCGGCAGGTCGAGATGTATTAGCTTGGAGAACTGTCTGACGCTTTCCAGGTCCTGGGGGGTGTTGAAGTTACCTATGAAGTTTATGTTTGACTGGCTTATTACAGACTTGTTGATGTCCGCCGGTCTCTGGGATATGAATATCGGGTTTATCCCTAGTTTTCTACCTCGTTTGGCTATCGTGGCTACACGGGACAGGCACAGCCTGTCTGTTGACGACCACATCTGGGGGGCGTACACGTCAGCCTCCTCAAACACTATGAACATCGGCCTCCTGACCTTCCTCCACCTGGTGTAGAGGCTCCACAGGAACGATGCAACGAAGTCCTTGTCCCTGAACTCGTCCCCTGTCGATACTGTGAGCACCATGCTTGCTCCGTCCTCAAGTAGCTTGGCGTAGGCGCCAGCCATCTCCGGCTCAAGCGGTATGTCTCCCTCATCCCCTACCCATACAACGTTGTCGAACTCCGCCTTTAACGTCCTCCACTCTTCGACGGGCTCTATGACGCATACCTGCAACCCTTGATCTAAAGCCTGTTCAAGGAATAAAGCAGCCAGGTTAGACTTTCCCGCACCACTGGAGGCGAGAATGGAAACACGCATGCCCGTAACGGCGTAGCTGGAGTAATCAATTTCAAGGTTATCAGATATCCGGAATTTCATTTAGGTAGGTTATGGCTAAAGTCTATAAAAACATTATTGACCTGCAATTGCCTACTCTATTTTCAAGTCGTGATATGTTCTGCCTCGTTTATCCTTGTATATGCTCTCCCTCGGGTTTTCCCGTAGATTACGACCGCAGAGGGGGCATCGGCTTATGTTACCCCATATATGCTCCGGGAACGATAGCCTGTGAGCTGTGCAGTACGGTCTACCTGCTCTGTGGGCCTTGGTAACCAGCCCCTTTTCTAACAGGATTTGCTCAGCCTTCTCGTAGCTGTACTGCTTTCCGTCGATAAACACCCACGACCTCCCACGCTCGATCCTCGGAGCCATGGATTCTTGGAATTCCATCATTCCAAAAACTTTTATATTTTTGTAGCACATATACTTCTAATGTCCTGGTATCCGGGCAAGCTGCTTGAAAGGGTTGGGGGCAGGACTAGGACGCAGCTGGAGCCCTCCGAGCTTGCCGAAATAATCAAGAAGAACCCACTTGATGCGGACAGATACTATTCCAGATACTACGACAGGCTTTACAGAGATGTTGCCGAGATAGCTGACAGCATCGGAGCAATTATCCACGAGCTTGACGAGTCACTGGACCACTGGGAGGCCTTAGTTGTCATCGACAGGGAAGGAGACTTAGGCGAGGCGGGAAACCTGTACGGCATACGTGAGGAGCTGAAGAAGCTGATAGAGGTCGTTAGATCAGCGTCGCTAAGCATAAAGGAGCTGGGGCGCATGATGGATGAGGGGCTTGTAACAGAGTATGAGGAGCTGACGGAGAAGGGGAACAGGCTATTTATCGAGGCAGGAAGGCTGGACATCAAGTATAAGGATATCCACAGAGAACTAGGCGGCGGATAACTCCCGCCCCGAGGGGAGGGAGAATACCCTACTAGGGATTACCAGGGATTTCTCTACTAATTTTTGCAAAAAATTTTTTTAATAAAATATAACAAATTTAGTAAATTTGTGCTATTTTTTTTAAGCCAAAAAACAATAAAATTTAAATTTGCACAAAACAACGCTTTTGCTGTTGAGCTAAAAGCTCAACTAAGACCAAAAGGCCTAAACCGCTAAAGTCTCCCAATAGGGCCGCAATAGCGGTTTTTTGCTGCTCTTTTGGGAGGCTTTGAGGCCTTAATGCGGTCTTAACGCACCCAAAAACCCAATATTGGGTTTTTGGGATAAGGCCATGTCGGCCCCTAGAGGGTAATCTATGAAAGGGGTCTGATGTGGGACCTTGCGGTTATTGTGGGCTCTCTCGCCCCGCCCCCCTAGGCCCCCCTTGGGACAGTGGGGGGCGGAGGTGAGATATGAAAATGTCCGAGACCACACAACTAGACACAACCCTAGTCCGTAGCCTAGTCCGACAGGCCATAGCCCTCCACAAGACATCTCTCAGACAGAGGGAGGCGGCGAGGGAGGTCGCCAAATCCCTCCCGAGGGAGACCATAAGGCAGAAGGCAGAGGTCAATGCCGCCCTACGTGCAGTCGTCAAGGGGGCTGAGATAACCCCCGAGACGGCTGTAGAAATCCTTGACAGACTGAGGGCGGCAGAGCAGGGGCTACAGAAGTGGAGAGATGACAACAAAGACCTCCTATCCCGTCTCTCCACCGAGACCAAAAACCTATGGGTTCATATAACCGCCTTGAAGGTGCTGGGGGCTCAGCTCCCCCAGCTACCTGAGGGCGGAGATTAAGTCCGCCCTCTAAACTCTCCTCTTTTTTTGGGGATAGGGCGGGGCTGAGAGCCCTTATCTGACGTCCGAGGCGGAGTCGTGGCCCCCAGTCCCGCCGCCACTCCCGCAAGGGAGGGAAGGGCTGGGTTCCCCTGCCGTTAGGGGCTACACCTGCAATTGCAGGTGTAGTTGGGGCAGGCCTGGCCAGAGGGCGGCAACCCCCCAATTATCCCAGCTATTTTGCTGGGATAACCCCGAGAGCCGTCCCGAAGGCTCCGCCTCGGACACGAAGACTGTCTTTGAGGCCTGATAGCTCCGCCTTCCCCGTCGGGCGGCGACGCTCGGCGGGCGGGGCGGGCTCAGGTTCCAATAACCCCGAGAGCCGTCCCGAAGGCTCCGCCTCGGACACGAAGACTGTCTTTGAGGCCTGATAGCTCCGCCTTCCCCGTCGGGCGGCGACGCTCGGCGGGCGGGGCGGGCTCAGGTTCCAGCGGCTCCCGTGGAGGCGAGGCACCCAAGCCAGGGCCCCCACCCTGGCTAGGCGGAGGGTCTTGAGTCGGCAGGGCTACTTCAGTCCCAGAGTAAGCCTGCCTTTTACCCCTTAGTTGGGGGCGAACTCTGGGGGCCTCGGTGAAGCGGGAGTCGTCATCGGGGAAAAGATGGAGGACTTATGCGAAACCTGCGGACACGTGTTCTATCCGAGGAAAAAAGGCGTTCTGCCAAAGTCCTCGGGTAGGATATGTGATTACTGCCGGGAGGTCTACGCCGCCTATTAAGGTGGTGTAGGCCTCCAAAACACCCCCTTATTTTTATCGGGGAATGTTCTGTAGCAATTGCAGGAAACCAATCAAGACTAACGCAACCGGGATGCCTTATTGCGGCTGCCGTATATACAGCAACTCCAAGCCCCTGTCCTATGTGTTGATAAAAACCGTCAACCGAAAAATCTTCATCAGGCAGTCGCTCTGGGTTGTCGCCCAGGGCGGCACAGTCGGCCTCATTAACTCCCAGACAGAGATTACGATAACCAAGACCACCGCCGGAATCTATGTTAACATGGATGGTGAGAGGCTGGGGCGGGTGGAGTATATCTCCCTTCCACCCTTCGTTGAGAAACTGCTATACGCCAGGGAGGTCAGGCGGGAGCGGAGGGTTACAGTAATCGCAACAAGGCAGGAAGCTATGGCAATACTGTCCTCCACTCCCGGAGCTACACTCCGGGCGGTGGAGAACGGAAGAGCAACAATTTCGGTAGCTATATAACTCCCCTCTATTTTTTATTCTCGGGGATGAATATGGAGTCGTCCGAGTCGTCCACCCATGCTGGCGATGGGGTTGCTAAGCTACTTTACAAAAGGACTCCTTTTCGAGAAGACGGAAACATCAAATATCTAATTAAAGCTTTGGAGATGCCGACGGTTGAATTTTTCTCTAAGATTACTGACAATGGATGGGTGGTAACAATGGATGTCAGGGGGAATGGGGTCAAACGACTCGTTATAATAAGACGACATCCACGGGAACCAGGGAACATTTATGAAGAGGAGGAAGTGTGGGAGGGGGGAAAACCCCTCCCACCCGAAGCACTCTTGTGAGAGAGCGAGACTGGCGAAAGAGTCAAACTTAATCCTCTTTTTTCGGGGATGAGGAGGAGGCGGAGGAAGGATTGTCCCGTATGCACCGGCCCTATGCCTATTACCGGGTATAGGTGCTGGTGCGGGGTCCGGCTGTGCAGCAAGGCATGCCTTGCTGCACACCGGCAATTGCATAAGATACGTATAGCCCTCTAAACCTCCTTTTTCCCCTTTTTCGGGGGTATGATTTGGGATACCAGATATGTCAAAGAGGAGATTAAGAATCTTCGGCTGAAGAGACTTTTTAACAATATATGTAAGGCCATTACCGATGTATTGCCGATTCTAAATGAGGAAGATGTTTACAGGATAGTTCTGCCAGCTCGGTCTGTACCCTATCATAGATTACTCATCGATGCAGACTTTGAGGGGACATTCACATTCCTGAAAGATACGAGAAATCCTATGTTAAAGTTCTTGGTCGCTCTTGAAGGCGGGAAGAAAATAACCGATAAAATCTTAGACCAGTTAGATAAAAACGGCGTAAACTATGAATTGGACTATTACCGTGGCTGGCATTTCTACAGGATGACTAACAAAATAGTCCGTTAAAACAGGTTTTTCGGGGATATTAGATTAAGATGATGTGGAAGAACTTGGCATTATACGTTGCTTCAGCAATTGCCGGTTATCTCATTAGGGCCATGTACATTAACTTATTCATATATGCCTCGGTTGCAATAGCGTTAGCTGCAACGGCATACGACTTCTATATCTATAATACCAAAGGAAGGTGGGTAAAAGACCAATACTTCAATATGTTTCTACTATTTCTCTTGGGCGGAGTTTTTTCGGGGGTATGAAGATAAGCGAGCTACCCGAGTATCTTGAGCTGATACCGCCCACCCAGGCGGTTCTACTTCTTGGGCCGCCTGGCTGTGGGAAATCGACGGCTGTCCGTGAATTCGCTGAGAAGGAGGCTGAGAGACTTGGAAGAGAGTTCGTAGAGTATGATGACGATGATGAGGTGTTTATCAAGATAACTAAGGCGCCAGAGAAGTTCTACGTTTTCCTCGACATCCGGCTGTCGGAGACGGAGCCGACGGACTTTCTCGGAGTCCCCAGGGACATCGACCATTTCATTGTATACAAACCGCTCAGGTGGGTTCAGGCTTTCACCTACAAGAACACGGCGGGCATGATATTTTTAGACGAGGTGACTAATGTCAGGCGGGAGGATGTTCTGGCACAGGCGTACAAACTAGTTCTTGACAGGAAGGCGGGATTTAGGAGGTTTTCTGACAACGTGAGAATAATTGCAGCCGGTAACAGCCCTGAAACTTCCTCGATAGCTAACCTTCTGCCAGCGCCCTTGGCTAACCGGTTCGCCATATTCGACATCTACGCAGGCGATGTCTATGAGTGGATTGACTACGTTAACTCCCGTGAGGGCGGGATAGTTGACTTCATAGCCGGTTACTTGGTTAGGTTCCCGACCGATTTGACCATCAAATCTGATGCCGAGACGTTGGAAAACTTCCCGACACGCAGGGCCTTTTCCAAGCTGAACATGATTGTGAGAGAGAACAAGATAAACGTCAAGAGGCTGGAGAAGCTTGCAACGGCTCTACTCGGTCAGACGGTTGCCACAAAGCTTGTGGCGTTCTACAAACTACACAGCTACCTGCCGACACCTGAGAAGTTGTTAACTCACCCGCAGCTATTGGACAATGCCGTCAGCAGGGCTAGGGCTGACGGAATTAACGAGCTTGACATAATATACTATGCCGTTGCCTCGGTTTCAAGCTACGTAACCCACAGTGCTGACCTTAACGTCGATGGGGTGTTTGACATCAAGGATTTTGCTAAGTTCGTCAAGAAGATAGCTGAAGTACAACAGGACCTGCTGGTTGTCCTGCTCAAGTTGATACCCGAGGACAAGAGGCGGAAGATGATACTGTCTCTGAGCAATATGAAGGAGGTCCAAACAGCGGTAAATTCAATTGCAAAATATCTTTAAGCTCATTTTTTCGGGGAATGGGTGACGAAATATCTGCGGCAAGGGGGGCGCTTATAGCTATCGCCCCCTTCATCGGCTCCCTTCTCCTTAAATGTCGAGTTGTCTACGAGGACATTGATGCCCCTGCGGCAAATGACGGCGATAGAACCCTCTTTATTAATCAACAGTTATTCAATGAATTGAAACCCAAGGACAGGCTGTTTGTCCTGGCGCATGAAACTTTGCACCTAGCGCTTCTATCTAAACAACGTCAGGGGGACAGGGACCACTATCTCTGGAACCTAGCCACAGACTGTGTAATTAACTATATACTCATTAAAAGTGGTTTGGATACTGGATTATCCTCGTCTATAGTTACACCTCAAACAATCTCTAGGATTACAGGTGTAAGCGAATACGACATTGTGACCATGACCGCCGAACAGATATACAACCTGATAGCTAGGAGTAGCTTCGTTCTTAACCCACACATAGGCATGTGCAGCCATGACAAATACGCAAAACCTAGTAACAGCAACGGAGAGGGGGCTAATGAGACAGAGAATTTCTGGAAAGCTGCAATTGCAGAAGCTTACAACTACTCAAAGAGCATAGGTCATGATCCAGCGGGTATAGACGTATTCTTTAAACTACTAAAGCCGAAGATAAACTGGAGAACACTTCTTAGGCAGGCAATAGTGCACGGTAACGGTCTACAGATAATCTCAACATGGAAGAAGGTTCATAGGAAGATTCCCATGGACATACCTGGGAATATCAGGCTGACCGTAAGTAACATCTGGACACTAGTTGATACTTCAGGGTCTATGGTCGGCGAGCACCTTGACCAGGTGATGACAGAGGTTTTCTCAATATCTAGGTCACTACACGCAAGGGTCAGGCTGGTTGCATGGGACACAGAGCCATACGAGATGAACCTTAACGAAGTAAAAAGGGAAATAGAAAAGAAAAGAGGCAAGGTAAAGGGAGGCGGGGGTACTGAGATATCCCCGGCGTTGGATTTTTTGCTTAAAAAGATGAGAAACAATGACGGAGTTGTAATCCTATCCGACGGATTCATATCAGACGAATATAAGTGTCAGCCAAGGTTGGAAAATATATCTGTTAAATCCTCTACGGCAGTATTTGTAACAACGGTAAAGCCAATACCTCTGCCTGAAAAATGGCGGCTTGTAGCAATATCCTAAATTTTTCCCTCGGGGATGAGTAGCACTGTAACAGTGCAGACTACACGGGTATCGCTCCCGGCATCCACTGCTGTTGAAATTGAAACAGACAAGGTGCGATTACGGCTTGATTACGTCGGTAACGGGTACATCTTCGTACATCTTCAGGATAAAGCCCGTAAGACATTCTTTGAATTTATATCCAAAGACTACGAGGCCTCCAGAAATAAGCTTGAGCAGTTCATTACCAAAGGCATATCCGAGAGAGACCACGAATTCTTGACATACATATCCTCCTTAAAGACATGGAAGTCTCAGTCAAAATACTTCCAGGAGCTAGGACGTGGAACCCTCCAACTGAATACAATTATAAGAGCTGCGAAGCTATCAGCAGCTACAAAGTTTACATCAGACCAGGCTAATGACGCAATAACCTGGTTAGTTAATGAATTGCCAATAGTTTGCCAAGCAAACTCTGATTACCGTAGTTACAGAATTCAATACTCCAAGAAGGACGAGTACGAGTTCATACTACATAGCGAGCATTACTACGACGGATATTATCCGTGCTGCTTCGCTGTCGTCACCGAACTCGGTGCTAAATACCTACCATCAAATAAATACGTAGCTTATGCGATATACAGATATTTAAAGGATGGACGGCGTGACCTGCTGAAAGGTTGGCTTAAATCCATAGACAAAAAGGACTTCTCCTGCATATTACGGACTTTGAATAAGCCAGACATCATACATGATAAGGAAAAATGCGACTACCTAAAAACCGTGATAACCCTGTCTTCAATCTAATTTTTTCTTTTTCTTCGGGGGGTGAAAATGAACAGTCAACAGCTTGCGGAAGTAGAACAGGTGAAGGAAAAACTTGCACTAAACCATAACCAATTAGTACTTAGGTATGACGACATTAAGGTTGAGTTTTCATACGACCCGAAGACTCAGGTGGTTGACATAGGCTTATATAAAGGATACGAACATGTTGCATCAGCCTACTTCCTATCTGTTGAAGCGGTGCGTAGGTTTATTCTGAACGGATTTACTGATGAGGAGGTTCAAATTATGAAGGATATTCTCAAGATAAAGAGGTATAAAACCCGTAGGGCATACTTTAGGCGTTTATTCGAAGACCCTCCCATATCCCTCAAAGAAGTAAAGAAAGCAGCACTACTGTCTAACGCCAAAAAGATTACATGGGAAAGCGTCAAGGACGTAATACCCAGACTGTTTCAGCTAGGATACACGAAGGTAGCAAAATTAGGTAAGAATGGATATGACATCGTGCACCTGAAGTACAATGATGTGGAGTTGTTCATTGTAGCACTATTTAATGATAGCAGGGTTATAGGCTGTTATGACATCTTGGTTGTTAGCAAAGATGTACTTGGCATTATAGATTGCTCGAAATGTCTAAATGTACACCGCTTAGGGAAGTTTCTAGATGGAGACATAGAGTCTCTGAAGAAAGTCATTCCCCATGAAAAAGTACACCTGACCAACCTCATGGACCGTATTAAAAACTGGGAGGAATGGAAAGAAATTCAGATATATGACGCCGAATTATACGAACGCATGAAAACAATCCTAAACTTCCTACTACTAGAATCAAAATAACATAATTTTTTTCGGGGAAGGTATGGGTGATTACGGGTACTGGGGAACCAGTCGGGAGCGTATAGTTTACAGAGATGAGGATTTTGTTATAGTTAGGCATCCATCCCAAGGGGGAGGATATGTATATGAAGTCATTCCTGTCACAGCAGACGGAAGACGTTTAGATGATTGGCAGATATGTCCTGAAGTAGATACCTTAGATAAGGCCATGGAACTCATGCGTAAGCATAGAGCCGCTGTCAGAAGATATAAAAGACGTGTGACAGTTTTTCGGGGACTAGTATGATGTCCCAAACCCATAGGACCACGCTAGAACTCCTCCTAATATGCCCCGAGTGCGGCCACGTATTTACGTGGACTGGGGACGACTTCGAGGACTGGATAAAGTGTGAGAAGTGCGGCAACCAGGACGAGGCCTGGTTCTTCTGGCACAGCCTCCACCCGCCAGCCATCGTAACAGGCGGCATCTCCGGCCTAGTACGCTATGAGGTCTTCTCCATGGGAGACCACTACACCAACGACGCCCCGCTGTTGTCACCTGACGTGTTTATAGAGCAGCTGACAGGGCGGTACAGCGGACCAGTTCACGGCGGCGGGCCGTATCTCTGGATTTACAGGGAGTGGTTCCCGCAGCCAGATAACCCCAACAACGGGCATATAGAGTACACAGTAGTGGTGCGTGAGGGGCTATCCGGATACGCTCTATGGGGGGATACGCTAGTACCGGTACAGGATAGCCAGGTGATAAAGGACCGGTTTGAGAAAATAGTGAAGAGCCTTATTGTCGGTGTTAAGGCTGTGAGGTTGTTGCCGAAGCCCGCAAACCTCTATCCTTAATTTTTTCAATTTTTCCTTTCCTTCGGGGAAAGATGTGGGAGTATGTCCGAGTTGTGGAAAGCGGATAACCAATCTATACATTGTGCGAAAGACTAAACAAGAGAGGCTGTTGCTCTGGTTTGATTGTGACTACTACGTGCCGCTAGGCGAAGACGATATCCTCGAAGTTGAGGACCGCTTTATCTGTCCTAGATGCGGCAATGTTGTCGCCACCAATGTGGATGAAGCCCGACGAATACTGAAAGGGACGGTTAAAACCCCTGCAATTGCAGGTCAATAATGCTTTTATTTTGCCGGGTCTATTTCGAGGATTGGAATGAGGCCCCTATTAGAGGCGGTTAGAAGCGTTAAGAACGCTAAGGAACTCAGCGAGTCCGTACTGGTGGAGGTTCTAGCTAAATTCGGATTCAAATTAGTTTCTCCACCTACGATGCTTCAGGAGGAGTATGATGAGGCGAGAAATAAGCTAAAAGAGGTTAAAAACATACTGGTAATGATGCTGTTCAGCGAGTTTAGGGATAGGTATCTAGAGCGGGTCGGCGAAGCTGAGGTGGGCGATATAATAGAGAAGGAGGGGGTTGATTTCGAGACCATACCTATCGAGGATGAAGAAACGATAGAAGACCCGTTCTTTGAGGGGTACAACATCACATTTGGGGTTGGAGGAGAGTACGTCGTCGTAAGGAACCGAGAAATAGATACTGGGTATGAGGTTATTACCGTGTACCGGTTGAAAACGCAACCTGCAATTGTAACTAAATAATTCTTTTATTTTGTCGAAATATATTTCGGGGGTATGGAGTTGGAGAACTGGCTGGCTGAGATAATGCTCGGCTACAAGTCGAAGCGTAGTAACGTCCACATAGTCAGTACTCTGGACCACGACAGGATAAACCAGTTTGTCTCCGCCTCTAAGGAGTTGTTCCCAGACTCCAAGACGGAGTTCTGGGACGTGAACATCGGTACGTCAACTATTGAGATAATTCCGGAAAGTTTAGTCAACACTCTGAAGAGCAGGAAGACCGTTCTGATAATACACTACCTGCACAGCGAGAGCCAGGCGGAGAGCCTTACACCGCTTCTGTTCGCCATCTCCCTCAACGACGAGATATTTGCGAAGGGTAGTGCCGTGGTCGTATTCGCCACCGACGAGTTCCTGTTCCCGTCAACTCTTCTACGGGTGTGTAACGTGGTAACTCCGGTTCCGTCTACGCCGGAGGAGAGGAGGAGGAAGCTTGAGGCAATTGCAGGTGAGGCTCAGAAGATAGGGCTGAGGATAGACATAGGTGAGGATGTGGTCAACGCAAGCGCCGGTCTGAACCTGAAGGAGGTTGAGACCGTGGCACTGTCCGAGATATTCACCAATAAGACCATAACGATAGAGGGATTCACAAGGTACAAGATGAACATACTGAGGAGCTACGGCCTTGAGCTGGTGGAGCCGACAATAAGCTTCGCCCACATAGGCGGGTACTTGACCCTGAAAGAGTACATGCTGAACCGGTTTGTCCAGGTTATCCGTGACCCCTCGATAGCCCAGAAGTACGGCCTGCCGCTGCCTAAAGGGGTTCTCCTCTACGGCTTACCGGGTACGGGTAAGACAATGTTCTCAATAGCCCTGGCCTATGAGACTGGGCTGCCTATGGTCAAGCTTAGCCCGGACAAACTGTTTCACGGGATAGTCGGCGAGTCGGAGAAGGCTGTCAGGCGGGTGGTCAAGCAGATAGAGTCGATGGCTCCCGTGATAGTGTTCGTGGACGAGGCTGACCAGCTTTTCATAACCCGGCAGCAGCTAACAGCCGCCACAGACAGCGGGGTTACCACAAGGGTTGTCGGCGGCCTGCTTGAGTGGCTTTCAGACCCGAACAGGAGGTCGTTCGTGGTGGCCGCTACAAACTACATCGACCGCATAGACCCTGCCATAATGAGGCCGGGGCGGATAGACGAGGTAATACCGGTATTCCCACCAGATACAGAGGCAAGGGAACAGATATTTGACATACATACTAAGATCGTCAGGAAAGTACCCGTCAGAGGCGTGGATGTACAGTGGCTTGTAGACCAGACGGAACTCATGACAGGGGCTGAGATAGAGAAGATAGTGCTGACTGCGGCTGCTGAGGCAATGATAAACAATAAGCCCTACGTCTCGGTTGAGGAGTTTGAAACAGCTATCAATGCGATGAGGTTCAACAGAAGCCTCCGTGAGGAGAAGGTGAGGGAGATGGTTTCCAAGCTTGAAGGTGTGGAGAACATAAACTACGCACTACTGAACCGGATAGCCAAGGAGACAGCAGCAGAAGACAGAATAACCAGCTTTTTCAAGAACATCTAATACGTGCTTATCATACGGTTTGAGCTTGTTTGACTTCACTAGGTGATTGAGCCACATTGACTGTGACGGTTGTAGGCGGTCCACCGCCCCAACGTGCGCTAATTACCAGCTGTCTACCAGCCCATTGTTCACTAACTCTGAGCTGGTATGAGAAAGCACCCCACCTATTACTTTTTACGTTAATCGTCTGACCATCAACAGTAATCAGTACTCTGGCATCGGGGGCTGATTGTCCAAGCTCTAGTGCTACACCACTAATGGTGATAATGCCTCCCGGAGTAACAGTTTTAGGCTCAACACGTAAATTCACCCGTCTAGGTGGAGGTGAGGGGGGAGCCTCCGGCTGGGTAGCTAAGTATGCTGTGTCTAGAACGGTGTAAAATGGTACGTCCACATACCTGAATTCCTGTCCACTTACAAACTCTACTGATCTTGTTGTTCCCTGACCCCCGAATACAATGGTTCCACGCCGACCTTCACCACCCAGGTGTATCGTACCCTGAGCCAGTGTTTGTCTTACACCAGCGGCGGGCCTTAATGCTAGGTATATCCACCCAAACGGTGTTCTCCACGGTGGTGTTGAACCGATGATAACCCCTTCTAGCCCATCACGGGTTAGCGGGAAATCGGGACTAACTCTGACTTCACCGGAAGCGATGTACATAGGGGTAATGCCCTCTTGTATGTTGCACTCATATACGTGTCTAATCCCGCTTGCCTGGCTAATTCTACGTTGTATTGAATCCCCTGTCTGTAAATCTACTCCAAGTAGCCTAGTATAACTGCCAAATACGTCGTCAGGTATAGTAAATCTAACCATGGGGGTACAAACATCTGACCTATAGCTGAACATGTATCTATACTGTGACCCAGGGAATGTCTCAGCATACAAAGTTATTGTTGACGGCATGCGTATTTATCTACAAGTTCAAAATATATAAGGATTAATCAGAAATGACAATATTCTCCAGCAATTGCAACACAGCAATGTTTTAATCCTACCAACATTATTTTTCGGGGAAGGAATATGTCGCAATTGCGGGAGTGTTTGGTAGACTTGAAAACAGTAGACGAAACCATAGCAAAACAAGCTATGGCTGACCTGGCTAGAGAGCTGAACGATAGGACTACAACCGCCGTGTCCGACTACCATGGGCGGAAAACCCAAGTAATAACCGGGCTGTCACGGCTGGGCTACGGAGTAAAGATAGTGGATGGAGAGGTGAGGATAGTGGGCGACCCGTACATGAAGCACATGTCGCTTGAGGAGTTCCGGAAAAGGTTTGTACAACGGTATACTGCTGTAGCAATGAGTGTGACATTAAGCAGGCTTGGCTTCATCACTAATGAAACCAAGTCCGGAAAGAACTATGTTATAGTGGGGACCAGGGTATGAAGACCGTTAGGATAACAGTTGATGAGAACGGCAGCGTTAAACTGGACTTTGACGGCTACGTAGGCAGGCAGTGTGATGGGGATGCGGCTAAGATAATCGAGGAGCTTAAAAGACTGGGCGTAATAGCTGACACTAAACGCATAGACTATAAGCCAACATATACATCGGTGAAGAAACATGTCAGTGTCAGAGCTTAGGGAGCTGCGCAACTCCGTAGATGTGTTCATAATGGTTGACTTCGACAAAGCCGTAATAACTAACCGCCGGATCCTGGAGCAGATGAACATATATGACAAGTTATCGGAGGAGCTGGAGAAGTACGGCGTAGAGCTTAAACTGGTCAAACACCTACAGGAATGCCCAGACTTCCCTTAACTATTTTTTATCGGGGAAAGAAAAATGATAGGAAGAATAAGATGTAGCCTGATAAACGTCTCCGCACCTGCCACGAGCCACGTTATGGAGTTCGACGTAAGTGCCCTCCGGTGGAGCGGTGACCTAAGAAACATGCTGAACGAGCTGAGGGAGGCTATGAGGGAGAGGGACGAAGAGTACGCCATCAGGTACATACACGGCAGCAAGATGGACATATCGATTAGACATGAGAGGGTGAACCACGATACGAACGTCCGTGAGGAGGTCAGGTATCTGAAGGTATCCATGTGTCCCAGCAGGGTGAACACGTTGCTATCTGTCGCACGGGACAAAGTGTATACGGCATTGAACGTGTACTGCATTACCCAGAAGATTATCGTCGGCAACAAGAGGAAATGCGTATATTTCCTACCGTTCTCTTCAACGAACGACATGCTGTCGGCAATTGCAGATGCGAACAAAATGGTGCGGGAGGCCCAGAAAATACTCAACGAATATGTCAAGTCAAAGCACTTCGACCGCATCAACAGCATACTGGTCAAGTACAAGCTACTTGACGAACCGTTCAAAACCCTACAGCCAATACCGGAGATAACCTACAGCCTGACACCCATAGTGTTCGATCCCGACGTATTAAGGGAGTACATCGAGCCGAAGCTAATGGCCGACGTGGAGCGCCAGATAGAGAGCAGGAAGAAAGCCATAGTCCAGGAAGCGATAAAGCTGGTGCAGGTGAGGATAAACCAGATAGTGGACAGCATACTTAAGCAGAAAGTAAACGAGATGGACGTACAGCAGGCTATTAACAGGCTGAAGGCATTGGTGGACGATGTGGGGCTGTCGAACATACCCGTCCTAGCCAGGGAGCTTAACAACCTACAGGACACCTTCGTGCAGGCTATACAGAACGGCTACGTCTTCGACACAAAGGAGGTGGGAAACAGGGTTACCTCACTCCTGAAAGAAGTGGCTTCCATGGCAGGCGTGTCCACTCCGGCCCTGAAGGCCGGAGATATTTCTCGGGGGAGAGCATGACGTACTGTCCTAACTGCGGGGCAGAACTGCCGGAGCCTACACATATAGGGCTACGCCCTAAACGTGAGTACTACATATCGGAGCCAATAGAACTCAGCCCGGGAACAAAGTACAGGCGATACTTCAGCATCATCTACCTGCCGGAGAAGAAGGATGAGGCCGGTGTAACATACCAGCCATGCATAGTCGTAGCTAGCGAAGAGAGAGGCATAGATTCCGATAGAACATTCGTGGCTGGAGCTAAGTTTTACCCATATGAATTAGAAAAGCTGCGTAGAGCATGGGAGGATGTTATGATAGCTTATATGGCATTCAAGGCTAGTTTGACGACCTTAAATCTATCCTCTATATTCGTATCGGAGCTTAGAAGCCTGTACGAGTCGAGGCAAAGGAGGGCTGATTTAAGCAATAGAGCGCTAGAAATGCTGAGAAAGATAAATGAGGCGAAAAAGGTTTAAAGCCTATAAGTATCTAATTTTTTAGGTTCGGGGAAAGAAATGGAGAAAATACCCCAAATACTGATGGATGAAAAGGTCAGAGAGGTTCTGAAGAAAGCTATAGAGGCACACCAGAGAGCAATCGAGAAATACGGCGACAGCAACCTGGGCTTCGAGTGGTACGAGGTACAGGCAGCGCCGCAGCTCCTGAACAAGCTGGTCCGTGAAGGCTTCCTAGTCGTCAGCTACAAGTCCAACAAGTCAACTATGTATAAGGTGGTTGACCCCAAGTCCCTAGCCATAATGATAGAGCAGGTTGAGCAGATGATAAGGGAGGGCGAGGTCGAGGCGGAGTACGGACCAGTGGAGATACCACAAGACCTATTCAGCATCATAGTCGGCCACGACGACGTTAAGGAGGTCATTAACAGGAGCCTTCAATCCGAGAACCCGGTCCACATACTGCTCCATGGAAGTATTGCAAGTGCAAAAACCATGTTCCTTGAGGAATTGGCTAGGCTCCCCAAGAGCAGGTTCGTCGTAGGCAGCTCGCTGACCAAGGCCGGGCTCATAGAGGTGCTTTTCGAGGACAAGCCACGCTTCCTGATAATAGACGAGCTGGACAAGATAGAGACCGAGGACAACCTGGCAGCCCTGCTCTCGCTGATGGAGAGGGGAATGGTAACGGAGACAAAGTACAGGAGGCATAGGAGCCTAACGCTGAAGACAACGGTCTTCGCAAGCGCAAACAGGGTTGAGCGGATACCGCCCGAGCTGCTGAGCAGGTTTCTCAAACTATACTTCAGGGACTACACGCCACAGGAGTTCATAGAGGTCACAGTGGACGTCCTGACCAAAAGGGAAAAAGTAAGCCCACAAGTAGCCTTCCACATAGGCGAGAAAGTGTTGAGAGAGCTGGGATCCAAGGACGTAAGGGACTGCGTAAAGATAGCGAGACTGCTGAAGCATAAGACAGTAGAGGAAGTCGATGGTCTGGTGGAGCTATTGAAAAAACGAAGCTCCACCAGCAGTTTTTCCTCGGGGAGATACTATTAAAACTTTTAAACACCTAACAATCCATTATAATAGTGACACGCCTAGTCGATGAACTTAGGAATAGGAAGACTATCTTCCTGCGTAAGCCCCTACTGGCTCACTTCCAGCTCTACGTCGGGGGGCCGGTGAGGGAGTACATCGACTCGGGGTTAGAGGAGGAGATAAGGAGGAAGAAGGCTGAGTGGGCTGCTAGAGGAGTTCCACCCGGGTTGCAGAACATGGCTGTAGAGCTTGCTAGGGAGTGGGCTGCTAGGATCGCAGAGTTTCAGCTGAGAACCCTTGAGGGGGTGCTTCCAAAGGAAGAGATAAAGAGGATTGCGGACGGGGTGGTCAAAAACCTGTTAAAGGTGGCGCTGAACACGGTCGCAGAAAACTGGATAAGAGCCATGGGGTAAAAAATAAAGGAGGGGTGTTGTAGTAATGTGTCTAGATTACTCGGCCATCTTCGCTGTCCAGTTCCTACGCCATTTCTCTGGGTCTGTCCTGTGAGATGCGGCTTGAATGGCTGCTCTATAGTTTGCCTTCCTTGTTGGTCCAAATGGTGTGGCGTCGTATCCAGCGGTCATTCTGGATTTAGCCGCATTCCAGGATGCCGATATCTGTTGGGCTTTCCGGGTCAGCTTTTCGTATCCAGCCGCTGCCATCTCTTCCAGTGATCTAGCCATTTTACCTCGTAGAGTTGAGGTTTTGCATAATATTTAAAAATTACCTGAGTGCCGTAATCAATTTTCAGGGGGAGGGGGGTTACAGTGTTTTTAACTCCTCCGGGATGTCCTGTGGGTCAATCCTCGACATACTCCACTTCTGAACCCTTTTCCTGACTACCTGCGGCAACAGACCTCTAACACCCTCGCCACGTCCGAATGCTAACTCGAATTGTATTATCTTTCTCGGTAGTGCCTGGTATAGCCCGCATATCCCTATTGGTGTTATAACGCCTGGGTCTGGGCTGCCTTTCTCGCTTACAAGCACGCAGTGTGGATATGGTTTATATAACGGTGGCTGGTTCGGGTAGCTGTACCAAATACAGTTCATGCACGCCGCAGCTGTGAAGCTCCTCTTGACGAAGAATGCCTGGACCTTGGTGAACGGTCTTTTAGATGCCTCTCTTTCCCTCGCTCTCTGAATGATGGGTATGTTTACTAGCCTGAAATATATGTTGTTAAGCTCTTCCCTCAGGGCCGGTATTCTCGGCTGCTCCCTCCCACCATAAGCCATTAGGGCTCAACCGTAACTTTCTGCAATTGCTGTACTAGGGACTGGTATCTCGCCAGAGTCTCTTTAAGTCCGGCGACACGTTGTTTCAGCTCTTCCTCCTCCTTCTTAAGTCTCTCGACCTCCTTGGACAGCTTGTCGAACTCCACCATGGGTAGGAGAGTTTTCTCAAGCTCCTCTATGCGTTTCCTCAACGATGCTTCCTGCTCCGACAGCATCAATAGGTTGTTGCTTACAGTGACGTAGGACTTGAAGTCCTTATCCTCTACGAGTTGGAGTGCTTTCGCTAACAGCTCCAGCTCCTGGACGCTGTTCAGCCGGAAACCCATCTGTATTTCCATGGGGGGTCGGCTATGGGGCGTGGTGGATGAACTTCTGGGCTCCCAGTTTGAAGTATAGGCTCCCCGCATAGTATTTTGCTTCCGGTCTTACGGCTGGGTTGTCGAAGCAGCAGTACATGTCCTCAAACGGCATCTCCACCGGCAACACCAGTCCGAAGCCTTCTTCACGCCTCTTCTCTAACTGGACCTGCATACATATTAGACATGTTTTCTGGTTTATAAGACTTTCCCAGTATAAATTGGAAATTGATCTTCCCGTATTTTTCCGCATGGGCTATTACCGGGTAAGCTCCCGCTTTACGAGCTAGTTCAACAAGGTCGGACTTTTCCTTCTTCGTGGGATGTGAAGAGCCGTACTTGCACTCTATAAGCATCGGCTTTGCTCCATCCTTTAGAGCTATCAGATCGACTGGCTTGCTTGCGGCACACCTGAAAACAGCCCATCCATTCCTCCGCAGATAGTCCCTGACCCTGTACTCCAGCCTCCTGCCCTTCCTGTAGCTCACTGCCACCAAAATATGGCGGTATGGCTGGATTAAAGCATTTCCAAACTGCAATTGCATTAGTAGACTGTCACGTATTCATAACACTTTCATCTATAAAAGAATTTCTAAGTAAAGGGTGGTGGTATCTCTTTCTGTATGACGGGCGGGCCTATGTGGGCGTAGATCATGGTGGTGTCCAGCTTCTCATGTCCAAGGAACTTTGACAGAACGTCCAGCGGTACTCCTTTTAGGCGGAGGTGACCAACTCTGCTATTATGACTTATTATACCATCAGTTATTAGTGTATTGTACTGTGGTACATCGAAGTCGTATACTAGGTAGTGACCTACGCTTAGCTCTTTTCCTTTTATGTATCTGCTACACCCTCCCGTCCTCTCGATCTTTGTCACCTTTAACCATATGATGTTGCCTTCTACAAGTCCTTTGAGGAATTTATGCTCAGGCTCGTCCTCTATTATTTTAAGTAAATTAGCTAGAGTGTTGCGTGAGGGGTTTCGTAACTCCCTGACATATTTCGAGAGGGCCGCACCATATTTTACAACGATTTTTCCCTCCCGTAGTCTTCTTTCATATATTTGTTTCAGTACATCGGCCACGGGTATGATGTCGTGGGGGCGGCGTTTACTTCTAGTGCTGGTAACATTTACTGTTTTAAGCGTCGGTATTAGCTTCGAGAACTTTTCAATTTCATCGCCATCTGCTATATAGATCTCGTACATCTTATGCTGTTCGTATATTTTCCCTTGGGGAGTCTTAACTTTTCTCACCCTTTTCTGAAGATTTGAATGCACCCCAAAGTATAGTAGAAGCATCTGTATGTCCTTAAGCATTTCTTTCGATGTGCTGAAAAAGCGTGGGAACTCGCTTTCTTTTCTAACTTCTAACCCTTCTGCGTCGTAGAAACCGGCTATAAATTCAATGATCTCCTCATCTGTTGCATGGAATAACTCGGTGGGGGTTCTCCGATCCGGGCTTTTTTTACTCATCCCTAGAGAAAACGCCAGATCTACCAATGCAGTGGAATATATGCTGAGTAGATGGCTTTTACGATCTTTGTGTTTTTTAAGACTTGAGCTTAGTCCTAGTTCCCTGGCCAGGTTTAAGTAGTAATTTGCTATGTCTTCACGCTTCTCAGTGATATCAACCACTCTGCCGTGTACATAACCGTCTCCAATTATATACCCCAGTATACGCCACAACTTGGGTTCGAATATCTTCCTTCTGTTCGGCACCTCGATCCATCTAACTCCAGCTATATAGTCCCCAACACTTAGCTTACCAGCTTCAACCTCCTCGATTTTTCCATTTCTTAGCCTGAAGACCCTATGTTCTGGTGTACAGATAAGTTCCCTCCCTCCAGCTAATATTGCCACCAGCTTATCCGACACATGTACCGTCTTGTCTATCACCTCAGCTTCAACGACTTTTAAGTCGTTGAAATCGTATGCCATTATGGGGCTGTGTCTAAAATACAGCATTTTTGCAGGCAATACGCCCTCCGGTACTACAACCCTTGTGTTTGGATGTACGCAATGTCTTAGTTTATGTATGTGTGCAGGTCTTATACCTGCTTTCTTGGATAGGTTATAGACGGCGTAACTCACGGCTACGGGGTGCATGTCTATCAGCCTGTCGTCGGGCTTTTTGCCTGTTTCTTCGATGTATTGTTTGATGTCGTCTGCTAGGTCTTTGTACAGTGGTTTCTGCATGTAGACTGTTCCCGCCTTCTTCGCTAGTGTAACCCTGACCGTCATGTTTTTGAAATCTATATCCCTAACCCTGAGTTCTGAGATCTCACGCCTCCTCAGAGCCAGGTAGTATGCAAGCTTGACTATTATCCTGTGCCGGAGGTTGTCCCCGCATGCCTCTATGAGCTTCTGCACCTCCTCCTCGGTCCAGTACCAGTCAACGTATTTTTTCCCTATCCTGGACTTGCTCATCTTCAGGTATTTGGCTAGGTCGTCTCTGCCCAGGTAGGTTAGGAAGTTTATGAGGGCTGCACGGTACTGTCCCTTCGAGTTCGGGGATACCTTAGACATGAACCGCACTATTCCGTCTTCGCTGAAGTCGTTTACTGTCTCCTCGAAGTTCTTTGCAATGGATACATGGGAGGCTATGGTGGACGGTCTGAGGGCTCCCATAGCCTCCAGCCACTTTTTATATCTGAGCCATTTCGGCTCCTCTGCCATGGATATTCTTTTTTGGAACTAAAATAATAATGTTTGCTTAATGCAAACGGTGTTACGGTTCATCACCTTAACAGTCACCTCGCCTTATATAGCTTGTATAGGGCCAGTATACTGTCAGCTTCCCTGAAGATGCGTTCTTCTGATGTGAATGTCAGCACCTCGTTGTGGCAACGTGGACAGACGAACTCGCCAGCCAGAGTTGTGCGGGATCCCGGTATTTCCTGCAAAATAAACCCGGTGTACTTGTACTCATGCCTCTCGGTCGTACGGTAAATCAGATGGTCGATAGCACTACCGCACTTCGGACACACGCCAGGAGGCTCTTTTACTTCTTTATTGTTCCTCATGTTTTGCACTAGTGGTTAAGACTGATATAAACATTATCTATCTGCAATTGCATGATAAGTAGTGGGATATATATGTTGGCTTTCATCAGTAACGGCATGCCTTCCAGGAGCTTGATATTAATCAGCGTAAACATCTCAAAAAAGCTACTGAGTATCATAGACTACCTAGTAGCTCAAGGCATCTACAGTGATAGGTCTGAGGCGATACGTAGCCTCCTTATCAGAGGTCTAAACGACTACCTGCGTGAACATGCACAGGAAGAGGCTCAGGAGATGTAGAGTGTCGGTCGTTCTGTGTTTTCTTCAATTCTAATGCCTTCCTTTTTTAGGGCTACATCCACCATAATTTTAAAGTCTTCGAAATTTTCCTTGACGAAATCAGCCAAATCTCTATCACCATATTTCTCAAGAAGCATGGCTGATAATTTCTCAGGATTCATACTGGCATGAGCCATGGATGCCGCAACCTCCCTAACACCTATCCTGTCAATCCACATCCTAGCGTTTCTTAAGCTTGCTATCTCATGGCTGTGCATGTGTATTTTCAGGGCCTTCTCGCTATCGAAAGCCCTGCCACACTTCCTACACCTGACCTTCGTGAATTCGTCTAACGTTGTCTGGGTGTTCATGTCCTACACCAATATTTGTGGCTGGCAGATTAATATTTTTCTCTCCTACAATTGCAGGTTTGGCCGTGCTGGTTGGAATTATCCTGTATGCTCTGCTGTTTCCATACATGGCGGCAGGTTTTAATACGCCGGTCCTGATGAGACTTTTAAGAATCTGCGACATCTCCCTATGGCTTATTATCCCCATACCCAGCATAGTCATTTTAATCTCCCTTTCGCTCATGGCTATAATTCCCTCTGATGCCCTTTCCTCCAAAATGCTTATAACGGACTTTACCTTATCGGTAATACAAGAAGTCCCACTCTTCTGCAATCGCTCATCGCTGATCTCCCCCTCAACGTACCACCTCATTAGGAGTTCAACCACCTCTGAAATCGACCTATTATGCCAACCCTCATCTCTCAATCTTTCAAGGAATTTCTCATAGATTTCGTTGTTTACGCTGATGTGTACCCTCACCTTGCCAGTGGATTGCATTAACTGATAGGAACACGTCAAGTTTATATCCTTTATCATTCTGCATTTGCGGTATTACAACAAAGCCCACAGCTGTGGGACTTGTTGTATTACCGTGGGACTTGTTGTATTACCTACATTATTATCGTATTTATTATTGTCTATTATTAAATATTTCAGACAATAATCTTCAACTCAAACTAAACTAGAATATTTAAACATAACAAGAAAAAACACGTCCCCACATAGACGACACCGGTCTAAACCTTGAGATCGACGATGGTCAGAAAAACACGAAAAAATAGTATTTACTACTTCCTTTCTTTACATGTAAATTCATGCCACATGCCTGTTATGTCGTCGTAGATCTCGGCACCACAGTACCTGCACTTCCTTCTCCTGACATTAACTACCTCGGTCATGCACTCCCCCAATCTTAATTTCCGCACTAAAATCTATTTCTTTCCTTTCAGCATAAGCCTTTATGAGGTCCAGTATCCCCAGTAGCCGTCGATGTGGTACGTTATCATCCACTTCAGGCACAGCAGGGCCTTCTCCCTATCGAACTCAACGGACTCTAACCACGACATTAAGCCCAAACACCTCCTTGTCCAACGCCTTGAGTATGTTTAGGCACTCCTCAAACAGCTTTTCCACCTCGGCCTGTCCAAGTTCAGCCACCCTCTTAGACAGCACTTCTCGCCTAAACCCCTCTATCCTAGCTTTTAACTCGGAACTCAAAGTTTCAGGTACATCCATCTCTAAGAGGTGGTCTGAAGCCCCATAAAGCCGATCATCCCTAAAAAACTGTAAGAACGGCTCTTGCCTATGGGCATAGAACAGGGCAAGAGCCGTGATAAACCCGTTGTTGTACGATATCTCGTCGGAATAATCGTTCATCATCTACCACCCGGAATCAGCCTTATATGAGCTAATGGCTCCCAAAGCGAATGTAGCTATTATGTATGTGATAGTGGCAGCTGCTATACCACGCTCGCCCAACGAAAAGACGAGAACAGAGACGGAAGCCGTATATGCAATCAGAATAATGGCCTCCATGTATCTCCATATCTGGTGAATAACGGACTTAAGCCACCGAACTACCCACATTCAACTGTCACCTCAACTTCTCCTCCAGCAGCCTGAATATTAGCTGCATGTAATGCATTATCAACTGTATGTCTGCCGCCGTCTGGTCGAGCGGCATCGGAATGTTGCAGAACTTACAGCGCCGAATTTCAGTCATCTGCCCTCACCTCACTAGCGTTGCGTTGACGTAGGTGGAAGTATGTTCCTCCTAGCCAGCTCTTGCCTAACCATCTCCTTGATCTGTGATGCGTCCATGCCCATGTCCTACACTAGGAGCTAAGACTAATATAAACATTATTAATCTGCAATTGCAGAAAATACAGATTTTTTAATCCCCGAATTATAAAAAATGCGTGCTAAAGCTAAAGATAAGGTGCAGAATATGCCTTGCAGAGATATACTCAGCGGAAGCAATACTCCACCTACGGAGGCATCTCAAACACATAAGAGGGATAAAGCTTAGAAAGCACCCATTGCTAGGTAGGAATAAGGCATTCAGGTCGGTCACTAATGTCCAAGACTAGGCAGACAAAAATATCGCTTGACTGGGGGTCTATGTTCCACGTTCTCTTCGGTTTCTGGGCTGTACTGTTAAACATGGAATGCCTATTCACCGCAATCTTCCTGGTTAAGCAACTTGGCGACGCCTACTTTCTAGGCGAGGACTGGGCCGAGACATCAGGGGACATCGTAGAGTACGTAATAGGATTACTAATAGGTCTATGGCTTAAGTGGGTTGGAGTACTAAATACCTAAAACCCTGAGAACGATCTGGATTATAATCGCTCCAATGACTGTAAATGTCAGCCCACGGATTGTGTTATGCAGGGAGTCAACTTTCCTCTCAACCTCCTGAATAGCCTCGTTGAGGTTGTTGACCGACACCTCAAGCTTGGAAACCCTCTCAGAGAGAGCCACTATGTCCCTCCATCTAACAACCCCGGAATCATCCGAGCCAACCATTGCCGACATTTATACAACACCATAATATATAAGTAATAGTGGGTTTTTATGTGGAAGTCGTCGGAACCCAGTAGTCATAGAAACTGTTGTATTTATAGAATTTTACTCCATCAACGACTCTGTATAAAGGTGTTCTAACGAAGTATAGTGGGTTTACCCGTATCTCGAACCCGACCTCGCCATCGGTGACAGCGACACGTTTAGCCACGGGGCCGATGCCAAAGTATGTATAGGGTATCGGCCTCCCCGTTGAGTCGGTTATTTCCGGGGCGGCTCTCTCCTCCCCGTCTATTGGGATTACCAATATGGTGTACTCGCTGTTCTTCTCGGCGTTGTAGTAAGCGGCTGGCGGTACAGCTCTGCGGGCGTGTTCGCTGATGTTTTCAACAGTCCACTCTGAATATAGATACTGGCTGACATCATCTGCAATTGCAGTCACCATGACACGTGTGGTGATCACCAGGGGAGCGTTTTGGCTCCACTTCACATGTATCACTCCAGACCTGCTGTCGGCGAACAAGTATCTGTCATACTTCGCAACCCCTGAGAAAACCACTGTAAGCTCTATGTCAGTCATCTTAATAGTCCCATACGGGAACGCAAAACCAACCAGCTCAAGAGTGTACAACACGCCCTTCTTCAACGCAGCCACCTTTGCGTCGTACTCAGGTGACCCAGGCGTGTAGACGAACTCCATGCCCCCCTCCCACCAGGTAATCGATCGATTGGCATGGCTGACTAGGGCGAAGAAGCCTAAAGCACGTACGTTTGTTCCGGCAACGCTGTTGTAGTAGCCCTCTGGGTGGATGGCCGTTACCTTTCTACTAACTCCGGCATCGGCGAGAGCGAGCGGCAGAGCCATCAGCATTATAAGCACGGTAGCCACAATAGCAAGGTAGGGCTTACCTTCACCCATGCCATATTATCGGAAATGACACGTATATAACCTTTAAAAAACAACTGTGGCTGGAACATACAATTGCAGGTAAATAAGCCTTATATATGCTCCAATAAAGGCAAATAATGATGGCGGGAAAGACAGTAACGAAAAAAGGTAAAAAACCGGTTAAACCAAGGAAGTATTACACGATAAATGTAAACCTCGACGCCGACCTATACAAGAAGTTCATCGACAAGGTAAAAGATGTATACAGAAACAGGCACGGCAGCAAAAAGCTCGCAATACAGTCAGCGATAATGATATGGATCAAACATCAGGAAGATAAGGGAAGACCAGAAGAGGCTACGGCTGTACTGGGGTAGAGGGTCGTGACGATCGATGGCGGAGGAGACCACCAGAAGGCCTACAATGCATGTCGGCTTCACCATAAAACTCATACTGGAAAGAGGCCCTATGTCACCCTACGAGATGTGGCGAGCATACAACAGGAACATAGCAGCACTATTCAAACGTCCCCCGGTATCGTTCAAAACCTTCTACAACTACCTAGTCCACTACAAGAGGCTTGGTCTTATACGGGAGGTGGCGAGAAACGTCCCCTCGGAGAAGAGGCCACACTTAAAACGCACAATATATGGGTTGACCCCAGGAAGGGAAGACGACCCACTATGGAGCCAAAACATACAAAGGGTCAGAGCGATGAGAGAGGGCTGGAAGCCAACATGGCTGGGATCAAGACGATACCGAAGAAGGGTGCTTGGGATGCCGCCGCTTCCAAAAGGACGCCCAAGAAAAACATCGGGCTAAAATGTAAATGTGGACAACTGGTTAACCCTGCATACCTAGTTTACGCTTTTGACGATTACTACTACCCCTGTCCGTCCTGCAATATCATATACAGGCTGAGCGACCTGAAAAAGCGGGATAAGGGGGGGTCGAAGAAATGAACCTCATGGAATGGGTTAGGGCTGGACGCATACACACAGCCTCCCTGACCATGCCGCTGGCACTGATAGGGTACGTCTACGGAGGTGGAAGCGACTGGGTTAAGGGGCTGCTGTGGCTGGTTTTCGGACTGATATTCCACTACTCCGGCTTCCTACAGAACAATGTACACGACTACATGTATGATTTGAAGGACCCGCATAAACAGCACTTCCCACTGGTCAGGGGAACCATAAAGCTGAAGCACGCCTTCATAGTGGCCTACACGGGGATTATCGGGGTGTCTGTGATACCGTTCATCCTCGGCGGCATACCGTCTCTATCCGTGTACATCTTCGGCACCCTGATACCGGGAACGATTTACAACCTATTCAGCAAGAAAACCCTCCTCAAACCCATACCTATATCAATATGCTTCCCAACAATCCCTCTAGCCTCATACCTATCGGCATCCCCAGTCATAGACATCAAGATAATAGTGCTGGTATTGACATTCGTCGCAACCATGCTTTACCAGATAGGGTACAGCGGCGAGCTGAAGGACATAGACAGAGCGGAGAAAAACATACTCAGATCAATAGGATCTACCAAATGGGTTGCTGTATACGCAATAGCGATTAAGACATCAAACATCCTAATAGCGGCATATCTGCTGTACCTTAACTTAGACGGACTCTCTATTACTAACATGGTTATAATAGGCATGTTCGTGATAACAACCGTAGCAATTGCAGAATTACTATATCAACAAACATACGACTATATTAAGTGGACCAAACATAGCTGGGACAGAAACCAAGCCCTCAAAAACATGAGCTTCATGGAGATATTCTCCTACATCCTAATAATAGTGGCATCTGCAAACGTACTCGGTATACTATACGCCCCGCTATGGATAATACTGCCTATCCTATGGTTTATCACATTCAATCGGGTGATTTTCGGAACTAAACTATTTCCGAAAGTGTGAGCCCCTCTTCAACCTGGAGCCTGCCCCACCTAGTCCACACACCCTTAACCGTCTCTACAAGAACGTATACCTGACCCCCGGAAAACTCTATCTGGTTCCTCACACCGAACAGTCGCTGGAGAACTTCGGGTGGGTTGATGGCTCGTCCAGGGACCCTAACCTCTGGTAGCTGCTGCACAGCGGCTATAACAAACACTATTGGGTCAACAAATCTGGGGGCGTACGGCGAACCGATAGGCACGTCCCTCGTACTCCTAAGATAGAGTTCGACGACACGAGCCCTCTTATTAGGCTCCGACTCGGTTAGGGACTTCAGCGGGCGGTACATCGGACCAACCACGTCCATCTCATACTTCCGGGCTTCGGACTTAATGGTGCTGACCACCCTATCGATTAACGGAAACTTGTTCTCCCCACGGGTCACATCCTCCACAACCATAAGCTTGACACGGTGATATATTGTCGATGCGGGACCCATGAATATCCTCCTGGAGAACGTGATGTTCACGTTATGTACTTTCTGTATGCCATCAACCAGCTTCTCATTCATCAGCCGGGTAAGCGCCCTCTTACCGCCGTACAGAACCATGCCGATACCCCACTCAGCGCCCCTAGCCGTCAACCTGCCCGTGCGTGCTATAGGGCGTTTGTAGACCTCCACAGCCAGACTTCTTGCAAGAGCCTCAAACTCGGCTGCCGCAGCGCTAACCTGGTTTTCATCCACGCCCGTAATGGATACTCTCAGTGCTGTGACCGGCACAACGGAAACATGGAACACAACATATTTAAGTATTTATGTGACAGTATATCGACCAATAAAGCATGAGGAAATACCTGGATAAAAAAAGAATGGTAAAAGCAGTAGGTTACAGAATATTCGTCATATTCCTAGATATAGTTGTGGTCTCAACAACAGCATACTATTCTGGCGGAAACTATATACTGGGGCTCCTGGTCTTAAACCTCGTAAAGATAATGGGGTTCTACATATATGACATCTTGTGGGAGAAGCCTGAAACACGAACCCCTCTGAGAATTATTGACAGGGTTCTCAAGATCCTAAAGATTAAGAATAACGGGTAGAGTCGTAGTCATAAGCAGCAACGTATAGTGGATATAGAAAAGTCTCCAAAGTTTCTCCCCAGACACATTGAACATACTCCGTGAAACATATAATGTGTAAAATACCACCGGCATAGCTATAAAGGTCCACATCAAAACAGAGTAGCCTGCAATTGCAGATGCAATATAGAAAGAAATGTGTGCTATAGCCATGCCGGCTAAAGTTATGCTCACACCCGCCTCTTTACCATAAACTGTGACAAAGTTCCTGACGCCGTATAACATGTCGTACTCACAGTCATCTATATCCTTTGCCGTATTGGCAAGAAACACGTAGACAGCGAAAATAAAACCAACCAATAGAACGTAGGGATGAATTGTACCCGAAACCGAGCTATAGGCCGCCAGCACCCCGAGCATCCCACGAGGCGTACCTATAGCAAGGTTCCCCCAGTAAAGCCTAGACCTAAACCTTGCAGGCGGGGAGCTGTACAGCCATGCGAACAGCAGTATAACAGTCAGCAGTATGCTTGTGAGAAAACCGTAAAGTAACCATGAAACGGTAATTATGATAATGGTAAGAACCCACGCAAGACTCATAGCGTTCTCCGGACTAACAGCACCTGAAGGAATAGGTCTCTTACGCTTTGAAGGGTTAGCGTAGTCTATATCCCTGTCAAACACTTGGTTAAGCACATTGCCTACGAAATTTGCAACTGCAAGAATAAACGCCATGGGCAGTATCCTAAATACAAGCCCCCATGTGAGCTGACCCCCCTCAAGCCTCACAGCGAGCAGGGCGAACAGTAATCCTCCTACGGCGGGAGCCAATAAAGTGAACGGTCTACTGAGCTTGAGATACGGTCCAATCCTCACCACAGAAGTCCACCAATAATTTTGAACATGAGCCTTATGTCCCGCCGTGCAACATGCCACAGCGCACCACTCAAAGCCCTCAAAGGATTCGCTGACCTAGGTACGTAAGGCCCCACAGACAGCAAGGAAACAAACCTGTCAAGGTCTTCTCTGGATAGCTTCTCATAAATAAGCCTCTTCAGCTTATACCAGCGCATCAGAAATGGGTAAAGCCTTTTCCTGTAGTCTTTCTGATAAATCTCTAAGTCGCCTTCTGCAATTGCGTCACCACACATCTGGCCGCTAAACATGGACGTTGCTATACCGCCTCCAACCGCCGAGTTTATGATGTTTCCTGCATCCCCTATAAGTGCCACCTTACCGTAGACCACACGATTCAGAGGAGGCGGTACGGGAATGACGCCGCCAACCCTGTTCACGACATATCCGTACAAACCCTTGAACGGATCCATCTTATTCGGGTTAAGGACATAACCAGTAGCGGGGTAGTCGATAAGAAAGAGCTGCAAATAATCCTTCAGCAATTCCTCTAAATCTTTGATATTCATTTTCCTAGCGTAATGCAGGCTCACCCCAAGCCCGACCTTCACATAATCCTTGTAGGGAAACCACCACGAATAGCCGTCGCCAGCTATGATGTTGTAGTGAACATATATGCCCTCGTCTTTAACATTGAACAATTCTTTCGGCAGCCAGTACTCAAACCCCACGGCGACATCCTTCTCCCCGTTGTCAGGAATACCGAGTCCTCTTCTGACGGTGCTGTAGGGGCCATCAGCCCCGACGTAAAACTTTGCTGGAAAATGTTTACGTAGTTTATCGAGGCTATCTACTCTACAGTTTATGATTAGCTCAACCCCTTTCTTCACAGCCTCGGCAGCCAGGTATTTTTCAAACTGCCCGTGGTCAAGCACATAACCCACTGACGGCATGATGGGCAACGTGCTGTCTAGAGACTCGCCATCAGATATGCTGAGACCATATTTATAACATGATGGCGAGACAAGGAATACTTTGTTGATTTTGTATGCAAAATCCAGCTCATCCGCAGGGATTCCAAGCTTTTTAGCCCAGTAATATGCTATGCCGCCAGTTGATCTGATAGGAAAACCGATTTCCTTACGTCTGTCGAGGAGCACCACCCTAGCACCTTTTTCAGCAGCTCTTATGGCGCATGAAAGACCGGCAACACCGGCGCCAACAATAGCCGCATCCCACATTTGTTAAAACTTATTATCATGGCGATTTATATCTTTTGGCGTGATAGAATGCGGGATATGCCATAAGGATTTCGGAACAGAGAGAGAGTTTCAACAGCACTACGTTAATACCCACATGAACAGAATACCCCTAAAATGTCCATTTTGTGGCGAGGACACAAATGGCCCTGAAGGGTTTAGGAAACATTTAAATAACATTCATAACCTAGACATATCGTACATCATGTCATCCGAACTAGAGGAATCACCACCTGAAACATCTGAATTACCAGAAGTGGAGGAACAAGCCCCAACAAAACTAGTCACCTGCCCTGAATGCGGTATAAAGATAGGTCTTGGGGAGCTGAACCGCCACATAAAGGAGAACCACCCAGACAGATATGCACAGATGACTGAGAAGCGAGCCAGAAGCCTCAAGCTGAGACACAAGTTGCTCCAGGAGGGAAAAATGCCTGAAGAAGCAGCTATAGAGGTGATGCAAACCCATAGACTATCAGATGAGGAGATACGGTCAACGATAATGATAGAAGGCTACGATGGGTATCTGAAGATAAAGAGAGCCAGGCTTGAGGAGGTGCTTACACGCCATCCAAGGGTAACGCCCCGTGTCAAAGACTACATAATGTACCTATGGGACACAAACGATATGATACGTGAGGACATAAACCAGCTATTCGCAGCTCTAAGGGATGCAGGGCTTGATGCAACCGTAGCCAAATCCATTACAGATTCATTGTTCTCACTTGACAGAAAATTCCTACCACTCATACCGCAGAGAGCTACAACATACTTCAACGTGCAATATCCACAGACGCCAACCCCATACTACGCTAGCCCACAGTATCCTGGACAGCAGCCGACCGCCCATACAACACAAACCTGGCAGCCCTACACATCACAGCCACAATACCAAATAACAGGACCGCCCTACCCCCAACCCGTACCGCAAACCCTTCCGCCTCCATTTCCGATTCAGCCCGGCATGCCACCACAGCCCGTTATGACGCCTGAGATGGTTAGAGACATGGTGAGAAGCACAATGGCTGAGTTCTTTGAAGAGAAGAGGCGGCGTGACAAGCTTGACATGCTTACGCAGGAGGTCAATGAGCTGCGCCAGTCTTTGATAGAGCTTGCAGATATGAGGCAGAGGCAGGCTGCACCACCAGATGTCTTTGAGAAAGAACGGAAGGAACTGGATGAGAAACTTCATGAGCTGGAAAAACTCATGCTTACGCAGAAACACGAATTTGAAATGGAGCTGAGTAAAAAAGACCGAGAACGGTTGGAGGAAGAGTTGAAGGAACTTAGACGCACCATAGAGAGTCTGAAATCCTCCAGATCAGAGATAGTTCAGGGATATACAGCGGACGTCTACAGGTTCCTAGGTCAGACAACAGAAATACTTTCTGAGAGAAAGCCGCTCGAAACGGTTGCACGCATAATATGGCCTGAAAGGTTCACACCGCCTGCACCGGTTAAGCAGGGTACAATACCTGCTGACCTGAAACAGGACCTGATATCAAGGGGGTTGGTGGAGTAACATGGTAAAGGGCGTATCCGTAATTAGTGGAAAAGGAGGTACAGGTAAGACTTTAATCGCTGTCAATATAGCTCTTGAGGCTGTTAGACGTGGTGTGAAGACTGGGCTACTTGATGGCGACATATCCAACCCTAACACAGCAAACCTCCTGTCCCTAGACGTTCGAAACGTTTACGCACAATTTACCCAGGACGCAGACCATAGAGTAATACCGTTCTCCTTCGAGAGCCTGCCGGGGTTCCAATACTTCACGGTTGAGGTAGTAGCCAAGGACATTGGTATAGGTAAATCCGGCTCGGAGTACGGGAAAATAATCGCCGAACTAATAAGAAATGCCGTCTGGGATGTGGATTGGCTAGTGGTTGACTCCCCTGCGGGATACTACGACATACATAAAAGCATCGTAGCATCATTTGACACAGACTACGTGGGCTCAGTGGTAATAGCCAACCCGGCACATCCAAGAGACCTGTACAGAGTTCTAGACCTCCACCGAATAAACGACATTCCTGTAGTAGGAGTAATAGAGAACATGTCAAGCTTTACATGTGATGCATGCAACACCACACACTACATCTTCGGCCAGAGCGAGACAAAGAAAATATGCGATGATTTTGGCGTAGAGTTTTTCGGAAGCGTCCCGCTATCAAACAACATACGAAAAGGTATCTCTCAAGGAAACCCGATTTTACCGGATGGCGAGGGGCGTGAGATAATAAAAAACATCGTGGATAAGATAAACCAACTCAAGCCAAGAAGACCGGGATTTATAACGGAGATGATACAGAAGATAGACTCAACAGTAGAATCCTCCTTGATGAAGTTGATTAGCAGCATCCTTGTAGTTGTTGCAGACCACATAGATATACGTGGGCTGCAATTGCAATACGGATTCCCGGGTAACAGGCTAATACGTCTCAACTTACTAGACAAAACCATGACAAACACGATAACCAGCTTCCACTTCATAATAAGAGACGGCAAACTCAAGCTCGTGGAAAACCTAACATCCGATCCGAAGGTACAGATAGACATGTATTACAAAGCTTTTGCATGGGCGCTGCTCAAGGAGAAGGACGGTAAACCCTACGACTTCTGGAGGGCGCTTTGGAACGACGAGCTAAGGGTCTACGGGGAGAAAGGTGTCGAACAGATGACTGCATGGTACTTCCTACAGGACGTGTTCAACAAGGTCATGGAGGTTGGAGGGCAGAGACTCATACCACTAGTGAAGGTGATAGCATGACAGAGCTGTGTCCGAGCTGCAAGATAAGCAGGAACAAGGACGTAAAGATGCTAATGAATGAGGGTGTTCCGCCATACCTGGACATCAGACCCATAGCTCAGCAGCACCCATTAGTCGTGGTAAGAACCTTCGCAAACAGGGCGGTTGAATCCATGATGAAAAACATAGAGAAAAACATCTACTACTATAAATGCCCCGAATGCGGCCACATAGACCTGAGAGAGAGGACATGAGCACGAAAGAGGAGATAGCGGCAAAGATAAGGAAACATCTCCGGGTTGACGTGGAGTTCGAGAAGCTTAGCAGAAACGAGCTGGAAAAACTCCTAAAGTACTTAGAAGAGCAACACATACAGCAAACCAGCGAGAAACAGGAGGAACAAGAAGTGCAAGCGCAGCAGGTGCCAACCCAAACCCCGACACTTTTCCCACTCGGTATAGTCCCGGCGGTTGTGGATACGCTGCGTTCAAGGGTTCCGAAAATAAGGGAGGCCGTGCAGAAAGCCGTTGACACCGCCTTAGATGAGGCAGTATCCAGAGCCACGGTGAGTGAAGGTGGTGAAAGAGAGAAGAAGAAAGGCTGAGGTAGAGCTGGAGGAGGAAGAGGAGCCTGAAGAGCCCCAGCAACCGGTAGAGCTGGATGTGGTCGAGGCTTTGAGAAAGGCTCGTGAGGAGTTACAATCAATAAAGGACACGGTGCTGGAGGCAAGGCGTGAAACACGGTACATAATGCAGGCGATGCGACCGAGAATAGCGGGCGTTACATTAGAGCGCATAAGGCCTAGAAACTTACTTCGACGCCTACTTGGACGGTGAATACTTAAATATTTTGAAATCCTGGTTTTCGTGATGGCTGTCACGATAGAGCAGGTTGAGGACGCTCTTTCAAGAACCTTCGTGGGCAGGCCCCCGAAGGAGGTCTTCATCCTTGATGGCGTGGTTGATGTGGAGAAGGGCGGGCGGAAAGCAACCGCAATAGCGTTTATGAAGCATGGTGAGGATTATGTCGTCTTCACACCATTATCAAGGATCGACAGCATATATCACGAAGTCCTACACAAAGGTCTGTTTGGATTCGGAATACTGGGGATGGAGCCGATAGCCGACATAGGGGGGAAGCTCATGGCTAGAAAGTACCAACTCTTCCCCGGTTTCAGAAAACGCAACGTCAGGTACATGCTCTGTGACTGCATGACCCATGAGGAGATACTCCAAAAGCTCAAGCTACAGCCTCTGTTCTCCGGAACCCCACAGATACGCCATTACAGACTTATGGAGGTTGACTGATATGGCTAGGCTCGCCCCACTCCTACAGAGAATACTTGAAACAGGCGTACGGACACGGATAGTGCCAGTAATAGTGAGAACAACACCTGGAAAGGAGCTTGACCTGTTCAATGCGGTAAGACAGATGCTGGGCGGTCTGAGCGTGGAGGGCGTGTTCAGCAGGCTGATGCTATTCAGCTTCAGGGAGGAGTTCGCAGTATTCCGACCCAGGATATTGTCAAATTTCCACATGTTCTCAATACCTGTAACAACGCCTGTCCTAGAAGACCTGGCGCAAAGCAGGGAGGTGGTTAAAGTATATCCCGACCGCATGATGTACCCTCTCCTGCCGGTAGCCGACACAGGTGAAGTATACGCAGACCAGCGGGGCAAACCGTTTGTAACAACCAAAACAGTTACAAGGCTTCTCGGTGCACCGGATGCTTGGAGCAAAGGATATAGAGGAAGAGGTGTGAACATCGCAGTAATAGACACCGTAGCGTTACAGCAGCACCAAGCAATAGCCAAGAACATTCTCGGCGGAGTCCCAACATCGACAATACCTGGGGACTACACAGACCTCAACGGGCACGGCGTGTGGGTTGCTGCTATGGCTGCCGGTAACCAATGGGTATCACCTAACGGGCTTGAAACAGTAGGTGTCGCCCCGGAGGCGTCATTAACTCTTATAAAGGCTCTTGGATTCGTCATCGGTGCAGGCTCGGACTCATCTGTTATCGACGCCATAGGACATGCAATTGCAAGAGGAGCCCACATCATCAACATGTCACTGGGGTCGGAGCAGGTTCCTGAAAACCTGGAGGATGACCCGCAGGCAATCGCAGTAAAGCGTGCGACAGATGCAGGAATACTTGTAATGTGTGCAGCAGGGAACTCAGGCCCGGACCCAAGGACAATCAACAGCCCAGGCGCTGTCGAGGAGGCTATAACTGTCGGCAGCTACAACCCAGTAACCGGGAAGATATCTGACTTCTCATCAGTAGGCCCTACACCAGACGGGCGATTAAAACCTGACGTAGTTGCTCCAGGTGAAAACGTTTTCGGACCAGCTGTGGGGATGCTTGACTTCGCCCTCCCGCCTAGAGGCGTCTTACGTGCAAGTGTGTTATCAGGGACCAGCATGGCGACGCCTGCTGCCGCTGGCATCGCAGCATTGATGTATGAGAGCGCTTGGCGTCAGGGTGTCAGGCTTACACCTGCTATGTTCAAGGACATGATGGCTAGGTATGGCGAATTTGCGGGAAATAAGAGCAACTACTATGGCTGGGGGGTGCCTACCTGGGATATATGGGAGAGATACGCTCGTGAGGTTATCGGTATATCTGTGTGACAGAATGTTTATATAACCCTAGTAACCACATTATACGACATGGTGGAATACCAACTCCTTAGAGGAAGAGGCGCCGGAAAACCACTGGTGACAATAAAGATACCGAAGATCAAGGAGAGGGAGTTCGTGACTCTGCCAATAACGTCTGGTCCGTTTGGTTACGTAAGACTTCGCAGAGCTGCGGTGGGCGAGATCACGCCGGTCAACATAGAGCCAGTGCTTGATATGAGGAGGCGGTGAGATATGTCGAGCGTAGAGTACCAGCTCCTCACAAGAATACAGAACGTGAGGACACGGGTTCTGGACATAAAGCGTAGAGCTGGACTTGCACAGACCACGCCACTACTCGACAGAGCCCAGAACATGATAAGCCAGCGCATGGCTGGAGGAGGACTGCTCGCCAGGGCTAGGCAGCCCATACTCGCACCGCCAGCTGCTGCACCAGCTCCAGCACCTGCACCTGCACAGACCCAGGTAGTACAAACACAGGTAATCCCTCCAGAGCAGGCAGGAATAGAGGTAAGATAAACAATTAGACATCGGGCTGAGGGGGCGACCGGCCATACCGAACGTGGATGCGATACTGGAATCAAGGCGCACCCCCGTTATGGACATCCAGCAATCTGTCCAGTCAACCTCACAGAGGGTCACCGAGAGCGTCAACACTTCACCGACCTCCGAGGCCCGCAGATTCGTTGAAGCCTACACAGGGGTTAGACTGCCTCAACCACAGCCAACACCTTCTCCGCCACCGACTCCGCCCCCACAGCCCACAACAGCCCCTACGGGAGTTGCTAGGCCGACTCAACCAGTTCCTGCTGAATACCCTGAAGCAGTATTGCGTAGGGCTGCTCCAGCACCCACTACTGCCCCAGCCGCCCCAGCTGCCCCTACACCTACTCCACAACCAAGAACATCCATTTCGGTTATAGTGTCGCCGACAAGCGTAAAACCAGGGGAAACAGTCAACATAAGGGGTATAGTAACACGGGATGGTCAGCGGGAAAGTCTTGCTAGGGTAGATGTTAGTGCAGACGGTTACTCATCAACTGTATACACGAACACGTCAGGTGAATATCAGGCAGTATTTACAATAAGACAGGATGAAAGACCAAGAAGAGTAACGGTAAACGTATCATCCGGCGGTGCAACTGCAACATCATCGTTTGAGATAACAGCGCCATCACCCCTACAGACCGGCGCCCAGCAGGTCCAGCAGGCAGTAACCAGCACAGCACAGCGGATACAGGAGTCCGTCCAATCAGCCTCAGTTCAGGTTAGGCCGGAAATCGAATTGCTTCCTGTTGCAGAAAGGGCGTTTATTGATACTGGAAGAAGCGATGTTATACGTGGGTTCCAAGCTACGATGTATTATTCAACCGCACAGGGCAGGCGGGTGAGAAAAACCGATGCCGATCTAGAGGTCACTATATCTGGTCCACGTTCGGCAAACATTAGAGTGAAATCCGATGGAACACCCTACGACATGAAGGACTACCCGCCTGGAAACTATACGATCTCAGCCAGATGGCCTGGAGGGGTCTCCATGTTCCTAGTAGAGCCTCTTCCAGGTCTATTAGGCGGCCCAGTACCCCTAAACTCGGCTCCCGCAACTGCAACAATAAACATAACGCTTGCAGGTGGACAGCGTACAACGACCACAACGCCTACAGGGGTGCAGTCAAGCCAAAACCTTGAGCAGGAGGCACGTAACAGACGTAGCCAGCAATCTTCACGCTTGGATGATTTATACCGAAGGTTTCAAAGGGCAGATGAAATAAGACGTTCTTTTGCTATTTTAGGGACAGGGCCGATATACAACGTCTTCTTCCACCCCCAGAACCTCACATACCGTGTAGGACCAGAAGAATGGGGTGTAGCTGAACGTAGAGAAAGGTTGTTAGCCAGTGGTTTTCTGAAAGTTGCGAGAGTTGAATCGAGCCTAATTGACCAGTTTGATGAAGCAAGAAGAGTCGCCGATGGGCGAATTAATACGGTGCTAACCACCCTAAACAGAGCCTCAAACTACAATAACTTCGGTAATTATGCCAGTGCCATACAGACGCTTAACGAGAACGAGCGTTACCTGAATGAGCTTGAGCAGGCTGTTTCAACGATGGAGCGCATAATCAACACAATTATAAGTAGGGGAGGTAGCTCACTGGAAAACGTTTACACGCCTCCGACACAGGAGCAAGTCCAGAGACCGGTTACCGAGGGCAGGGTTCCAACGGAGTCAAGAACACAGCAGACATATACAACCGGTCAGACAACCCCTGGTCTAGAGGTCGCCACCTCCTCTAAGGAGGCTATTCGTAACAGGCTTGCAGCGCTGAGGGCTGAGCTTAACTCTATAATAGGTGAGATTCCGGCTAGGGAGAACGCTCTAGCAGTTCTTGAGAGGGAGCGTGGCTCCCTGATGGGTGAGATACAGTCGCTTAGGGGGCGTGTCCAGGAGCTTCAGTCGAGGCTGACCGACCTAGGCTCCTACGTATCCAATGAGGCGGCGCTTAGGA
>Ga0079997_112235_pt1 | contig 48382 bp, 47 predicted proteins | sample PerSpoCPS_CMetaG_FD_69200 | JGI IMG/M metagenome (GOLD analysis project Ga0079997, IMG submission 69200) | Archaeal communities from Yellowstone National Park, Wyoming, USA - Perpetual Spouter C (PS_C) MetaG (SPADES assembly) (version 2) | ecosystem: Environmental > Aquatic > Thermal springs >... | reverse complement strand
TTTCCTGTACTTGCAGCTTCATCAATAGTGGCTCCAAGTCCATTTACATAATATGTATTGTTACCTATTTGTATCCATTCAGCTACAATTAATGCATTCCACGCTCCGCCTACAGCTGTTATCAATCCAGTTATCAAACCAGGCAGCATTGCAGGAAAATAAAATTTTGAAAACTTCTGAAAGCGTGAAAGATTTGAAAGAGAAATGAGCTCTTTAATCTCTGATGGAATAGAACTTATAGCTGAATATACATTGTAAAAAATATACCATATTGAACCGGAAATTATTACCAGTATAGAAATAATATTGATGGAAGGCCCAATAATAAAAATTATTAAAGGTATGAAAAGAGGAGCGGGTATTGAAGCTATTATTAGTATTATAGGAAGTAAAAATCTCTTGGCTTTTTTATTAACAGCAATAAAAATTCCTAAAAAGATTATTGGCATCATCAATATTACAGATATTAGTATTCTAAGAGCTGAATATCCTGTAGCTAAAAGTAAATTGACTAATAGTGAAATTTGAAGTAATAAACTGAATACTTGGCTAATTGGATAATAAAAGAGATATATAAAATATATTAATAGTAAAGTAAATGAAATAAAAAAGATATATTTGATTGTTTTTGTAATAGAATATAAATATTTTGCAGACATAGAAAAGTATGGAATTGTTAAAGTTCCAAGAAAAATAGGTAATGCAAAGCTTTACAAAATTAACTTAGAACATCCTTTGGTTAAGATGCTAATGGAATATGAAATACAGCTTTCCCTTCAAATAGCAGAACAAGAAAAGAAAACAATTAGATTATAATTAAGTCCTAAGTATAAGCCCAAAATTTTGAAGTAAATGATAAAAACTTAGCCTCCTATTGTATGCATTGGTCTTATATGAGATGGCAATTTATGAGATTTTATTAACAATTCAACACCTCTAAACTTTTTATAATAGTAAGTTTTTATCAATTCCATTATTTCTTCATCAGAAGCCCCATTTCTTAAAGGATTCCTCAAGTCATATTCATCTTTGCTAAACATGCAAGGAACAAGTTTCCCATCTGCTTTAAGTCTTATTCTATCGCAATCATAGCAAAATGGTTGCGATATAGAAGTTATTATTCCGAATTCTCCTTTGCCATCTTTGAATCTGTAATTTTGGGAAGTTGATCCTGGTTCTCTCGGAATTTCTTCGAAATCGTATTTCTTCTTAATTATTCTAAGTATTTCTTCACCTGTAACTACTTTTTCCAAATTCCAAAAATGAAGACCATCAAAGGGCATGAATTCTATAAATCTAAGAATCAGCTTGTTGTTTCTAGCAAATTCAACCAAATCCAATATTTCATTTTCGTTATATCCTCTTATAATTACTGTATTAATTTTTACTTTTTCAAAACCTGCATCGATAGCAGCCTGAATGCCTTTCAATACTCGATCATATACATCCTTACCTGTTACTGAATTGAATTTTTCTTTATCTAAGCTATGGAAACTTATAGTACAGCTATTCAAACCAGCTTCTTTAAGAATTTTGGCCTTTTCAGGTAAGAAATAGCCGTTCGTAGTCATACTTATTGATTTTATTCCTTCTATATTCGAGAGCTTTTTAACCAATATTTCTATGTCCTTCCTAACGAGAGGTTCCCCTCCTGTTAGCTTTATTTTCTCAATTCCAAGTTTCACAAATATTCTCGCAAGTCTTTCGATTTCTTCATATGTTAGAATTTCTTCTTTTGGAATCCAAACAGGATGAGCTGGCATGCAAAAGATACAAGTGAAGTTGCATCTATCTGTTACAGAAATCCTCAATTTCCTTGCAATCCTTCCAAAAGAATCAACAAGAATATTTTCCTTTTGCATTTTATGCCATCTTATCGATTTCTTCTAAACGATGGAAGCCAGAATAAATGTTGAATTTTTCTTTTCTCAAAAATCCTATTAAAGTTAAATTGAATATTTGAGCTAATTCTATAGCAAGCGAACTAGGAGCTCCGATTGAAAGGATGAAAGGAATTCCAGCTAATATTGATTTTTGAACCAATTCAAAGCTAGCTCTTCCGCTAAATAAAACAATACAATCATCTAAAGGGATTTTCCTTTCAATTAACATTTTTCCAACAAGCTTATCCATTGCATTATGTCTTCCAACATCTTCCATAACGCAAATTAAATTTCCATTTTTATCGAATAAAGCAGAAGCATGAACACCTCCTGTCTTTGCGAAAAGGCTTTGATATGAATTTAAAGCGTTAGGTAATTCTAGAATTAAGTCCTTATTTATTTTGAAATCTCCTTTAGGTAATCTTTCTAACCTTTTGTAGATTTGATCAATCGAAACATTACTGCATATTCCGCAACTAGAAGTAGTGAATACATTTCTTCTAATTCTATTCAGATTAGTAACATCAACATTTTTTATTTCCGCTATCGCAACGTTTTTATTCTCTTTACCAAAACCATCTTTCTCATATTCAAAATTCTCAATGTCTTCAATGTTTTTAATCAAACTTTCAGAAAAAAGAAAACCAGCTACGAGTTCAAAATCATTTCCTGGAGTACGCATTGTTACTGTAATGCTAACAGGTAAATCTTCAGAATTACTAGGCTTTATCTTAATTTCTAAAGGCTCCTCAATGGCTATGTCATCTTCTTTTAATTCAAAAACATCATGATTATAAACCATAATTTTTTCTCTTTTAAGAGGATGAATCTCAAATTCTAAAATATTTTTCACAAAAAGGAGTTAAACTATAAAAAATATAACTTTATTTTGATCTTTCCTTAATAATTCTCCAGATCTTCTCTGGCCTTAGTGGCATGTCTATATGATCGATTCCTAAATGTGATAATGCATCAACAACTGCATTTACTATAGCAGGTGTTGCCGCAATTGTACCAGTTTCTCCAACTCCTTTAACACCTAAAGGATTATGCGGAGATGGAGTTACAGTGAAATCGGTTATGAAATTAGGAACTTCGACAGCTGTTGGTATTACATAATCATTCAAGGTTGCAGTTAAGAGATTCCCATTACTATCATAGACAGCTTCTTCCCATAATGCTTGTGCCATTCCTTGAGTAATTCCTCCATGTACTTGTCCTTCCACAATCATAGGATTGATTTGTCTTCCACAATCATCAACAGAAACATATTTGAGAATATTGATCTGACCAGTTTCTTTATCTATTTCGACAATGCATACATGCGTTCCGAATGGGAATGTAAAGTTTTCAGGATCATAGAATACGGTGGCATCTAAGCCTGGCTCCATTCCTGCAGGTAAATATTCTCCTTGATATGAAGCTAAAGCTACTTGCTGGAATGTAACGAATTTTGCAGGTGCTCCTTTAACATAGAATTTACCTCTTTCGAATGCTAAATCTTCTTCTCTTACTTCTAGCATATTTGCAGCGATCTTCTTTGCTTTATCTAAAATCTTTCTTGCTGCAAGGGCAATTGCTCCTCCACCTACTGGAACAGTTCTGCTACCATATGTTCCCATTCCCCATTGTATCATTCCTGTATCCCCATGAATAACTTCAACATCTTCTATAGGAATTCCAAATTCTTCAGCTACAATTTGTGCAAAAGCTGTCTCTTCTCCTTGTCCATGAGGACTTGTTCCAGTTAAAACAGTCACTTTCCCTGATGGATGAACTCTTATTATTGCACTATCATAAAGACCTAATGCGAAACCTGTTCCTCTTACTGCTCTTGAAGGACCTAAACCACAAATTTCTACATAGCTAGATAATCCAATTCCTATTAACCTTCCTTCTTCTCTTGCTTTAACTTGCTCTTCTCTCCACTTTTTATATTCAGCTAATTCTAAAGCTCTTTCAAAAGCCCTCTCATAATTCCCGCTATCGTATTGCACTCCTGTACAAGTAGTATATGGAAATTCATTAGATCTGATGAAATTAATTCTCCTTATTTCTGCAGGATCCATTTTCAGTCTTTGAGCTAAAATATCGACCATTCTTTCAATCAAATATGTAGCTTCAGGTCTTCCTGCACCTCTATATGCATCTACAGGAGCTGTATTAGTTAAGACACCATAAACTGTGCAGTCTACTGCTTTTATTTTATAAGCTCCACTCAGCATTAAACCAAACAGATATGTAGGAACGCCTGGTGCAGCTGTAGATAAATAAGCACCTAGATTTGCATAAGAAGTAACTTTTAATCCTAGAATCCTTCCATCTTTCTTCGCAGCCAATTGTACATATTGAATATGATCACGACCATGTATTGTTGCTAAATAATTTTCTCTCCGATCCTCGACAAATTTAACAGGTCTTCTCAATTCTCTTGCTATATGACAAACAACAGCATCAGTGCCATATGTAGGTATTTTGCTACCAAATCCTCCACCTACATCGATAGCTATAACTCTAATTTTATGTTCTGGCATATTAAGGATAACTGAAAGTAAGAATCGGTGTATGTGAGGAGCTTGTGTTGTAATATAACAAGTCAAATCGCCTGTTCCAGCATTATATTGAGCGACTACTGCTCGAGTTTCCATAGGTGTTGGTTGCAATCTATGGTTGATCATTCTTTTCTCAATTATTACATCAGCTTCTTTAAATGCAGATTCTACATCTCCTCCTTTGAGATTCCATATGAAAGAAATGTTATTTGGAACATCTTCATAAAGCAATGGAGCACCAGGCTTTATAGCTTCTTCTTGATTCACTACTGCAGGTAATGGTTCATATTCAACTTCAACAGCTTCAGCTGCATCCCTTGCAATATATGGATTTTCAGCAACGACTGCAGCTACAGGCTCACCTTGATATCGAACTTTATCGATTGGTAAAGGATAATAAGTTGGTATTTTTATTGGAGGATCAGTCTTTATAGGCCATCCAGTCGGAACAGGGTTAAGTTTTCCTTTTATATCTTTACCTGTAAATACTGCAACCACGCCCCGCATTGAAGTAGCTTTTGAAGCATTTATCGATTTTATTCTCGCATGTGCATAAGGAGATCTAACAAAAGCTACATATAAGCAACCTGGAGGAGTTATATCTGCAGTATATGAACCTCTTCCTGTAATTAATCTAGGATCTTCTTTCCTTTTTACTCTTGCACCAAAAATAGCTGTTACAGCCATTTTCTCACCTCTTCATTTCTTTAGCTGCAGCCATAATCGCTTTAATTATGTTTTGATATCCTGTACATCTACAAAGATTTCCTGAAATTCCTTTCCTTATTTCTTCTTCTGTAGGATTGGGATTCTCTTGTAAAAGCCAATATGCTTGCATTATTAAACCGGGAGTACAGAAACCGCATTGTAAAGCATGATTTTCCCAAAAAGCTTTTTGTATAGGATGAAATTCTCCATTCTTCGCTAATCCTTCAATTGTTAATATTTTTGCTCCATTAGCTTGGACTGCAAACATTGTACATGATTTCACAGATTTACCGTTTAATATTATAGTACAAGCACCGCAGTTAGATGTATCGCATCCAACATGAGTCCCAGTTAAACCGAGAACATCTCTTATATAATGAACTAGTAAAAGCCTTGGTTCTACATCATGTTCATAATCTATTCCATTAACGTTCACTTTAATGTGATAAAGCTTTCCTTCAGTCTTAGTAGTTGTTGCCATGTTATCCACCTCTTGTTCTATTCAACGCAACTTTTAATGCTCTTTTAGTAAGAACCTTTACCATTGCTCTCTTGTATTCTGCAGATCCTCTAAGAGGATCATCCATAGGCTTAGATTCACTTGCAGCTATTTCAGCAGCTTCTTCGATTACTTTATCATTCAATTCTTTACCTAATAGAAATTCTTCAGCTTTCTTAGCTCTCAAATTTGTTGGACCTACAGCTGTTAAACCAATTCCTGCATAGGTACAGATTCCTTTAGGATCTAATGATATTTGCGCAGCTACTGCAGCGATTGCAAAATCGCCAGCTCTTCTTTCTAATTTTAAATAAGCTCCTCCGCTCCTTTCTTTTGGAACGTTTATAATTATTTCCTTCAACATCTCATCAGGCTGCAAAGCAGTAGTGAAAGTATCTAAAAAGAAATTATCTATACTTATTGTCCTTTCTTTATTCTCAGATTTTATTACCAATTCACCTCTCAATGCAATTATACAAGAACCCATGTCGCCGCTAGGATCTGCATGAGATAAAGAACCTCCTATAGTTCCCATATTCCTAACCTGTGGATCTCCTATCCAAGAAGCTGTTTCACAAAGAATAGGAAAGATCCTTTTAAGAAAATCTAACTTTTCAATATCATGATACCTCGTTAAAGCGCCAATTTTAATTTTATCTCCTTCTTGTTTAATATAACTCAGATTTTCGATTCTGTTTATGTCAATTATATAATTTGGCGAAACAAGTCTTAGCTTCATTAAAGGTATTAAGCTCATTCCTCCTGCAAGTATCTTTGCCTCTCCTTTATAGTCCTTCAATAAAGCAAGTGCTTCGCTTTCTGTACTAGGGCAAAAATAAACAAAAGGACGCGGTATCATGGGCAAATCATTAAAAATATTTAAATATATAAATCTGATTACATAAGCTCAACTAATCTTTTGTAGAAAAGGCAATGTTTCCACATCTCTTTAAATTGATGTCAAAATTTTATTCATGCTAAAGTAATAACATGTTGTATGAAAAATACTGAATTTGTGAAATATGTTAATAAACTTATTGAAGAAAGAAAACCTTTCGCTATAGCTACTGTAGTTAAAATAGAAGGTTCATCTTTGGGAAAACCAGGATTTAAAAGTATAATAGATTCAGAAGGTCGCATAATATATGGTACCTTAGGAGGAGTATGTCCTGAATCTGCGGTAAGTGCATATGCAATAGAAGCTATTAAAACAAATCAGCCTAAGTTAATAAAAGTATTCTTGGAAGAGACAGAAAAGGCTTTAATATCAACTTTGAAATCTAGAAGTGAAGATGAGGTGCATGTTGAAACATTTTGCGGTGGTACAATGCATATTTACATAGAACCTTATCTTCCTCCCAAAAGACTTATAATAATCGGACAAGGAGGAAAAGATGACGTAGAAGATAATTTAGTGAAGCTTGGAAAACTTTTGGATTTTGAAGTCATAGTAATAGATCATATGCCTATCCTTACTGAACAGCCAGATGTATTAATAACAGATTTAAATTTCGATCTAGATAAATTCAATTTCAATAAGGATGATGCAGTCATAGTATTAACTAAAGGAAGCAGAGATATTCCAGTATTAGCAACCTTATTAAATAAAGATGTATTCTTCATAGGTCTAGTTGCTAGTTCAAAAAGAGCTCAGCATGATATTTCAATTCTTAAAGAGAAAGGATTTACAGAAGAGCAACTCAAAAGACTTCATACTCCTGTAGGAATAGATATTGGAGCAATCACTCCTGCAGAAATAGCCTTGAGCATTCTTGCAGAAATAATAGCATTAAGAAATGGTAAGCATTATCCTCATAAAGAATAAAAAAAATAAGTTATTTAATCAAACAGACAATTCCCTCTTTATTCCCTCAATAATTCTTTCAAGATATTTCTTAGCAGTTGAATCTATTAGTCTTGAACCTATTGAAGCTATTAAACCACCAACTTGGGCATCTATGAACCATTTAATTAAGGTTGAATTCTCATTGATCTCTTCTAGATCGAAAGAAAAAGTAAGATTTACAGAACTCTGAAGACCTGTTCCATTTCCAACCATCTTAGCATGTCTTGGTTCATTTTTCTCAACAACCTTGAATTTCACATCCATGCTACCTTTTATGAAAGAAATACCTACCTTAGCTCTAACTTTAAAGTTGTCAGCATCTATAACTTCTAAATTTTCCAAATCTGGAATAACTTTTGTAAATTTTCTAGGATCTGTTAGGAAATCATAAACTTCTTTTATGTTCCTCTTAACATCAAAATTTCCTTCATAATGCATATATTATAATTAGTCACTAGACTAAAAACTATTGCAAAGAGGTAAGGTTAAAAAGGAAATTTTTATTTCGAGTATTACAAAGTTGCTTTATTATTTCTTTCCTCAACTTATTTTCTTTCCATAAATCGCTGAAAGGAACGAATACGTCTATGAAATCCAATGCTGTCTTCATGCCTAATGCATATGGTTTATAATCTTTCTCGTCAGCTAAAGGATTTAACCAAATGATATTCTTCACTTTTCTCCTTATTTCTTCCAACGAATTCTTTAGAATTTCAATATCCCCTAAATCAAGCCCATCGCTAACAATGATAAGTATCGTTTTTCTATCTAAAATTCCTGAGTAATTCTTGATCAAAGAGTTTAGAGCAAAACCTATTCTAGTACCGCTTTTCCATATGTCAACTTTGTTGGATAAAATATCTTTTGCTTTCTCAAAGCTATAGCCTTTTAAATAAATATCAACGTTGACTAAGTTTGTACTAAAACAAAAAACTGAACTTCTATGGAATTTATTTGCGACACAGAACATTAATGCAAATACTTTTTCCGTATAATTATCCATTGAAGCACTTATATCGCATACTAGAACTATTTTCGCTCTATCTTGCTTCCTGTTTTTTCTCATCAAATATAAGATTTCTCCTCCATACGCGATATTTTTCCTATATGTCTTTCTCATGTCGATATAACCTTCAATTTCATTCCGATATCTCAATCCTCTATATGTTGCCATAATTTTTGCCAAGCTTTTCAAAGACTTCCTTAAATTTATTACGTCAATATATTTACTATTGCGAAGATTTCTTTTGGATTGAAATTCATAAGGACTATACATTACTCTAAAGTTAAATTTTGTATCATTCTCATTATTTTCTACTGCATTCAAAGGAGATTCTTTATCTAGAATTTCTAAATTATCTAAAGTTTCTTCATTTTCAATATCTTCTATTATTCTATTGTATAGTTTATTAAATACCATATCAAAAATTTCATAATCCTCAAATTTTTTTACAAAAACCAATCTTAAAATAGCATATATCTTTTTCTTATTAAGATTTTCAAAAAGTCCTAAAGCTTTGATTGCATCTACAGAATCCGTTGGTGTTACCTTCATACCATGATTTCTTAGTTCTCTAGCGAATCTTAAAACAAAAGTGATTAAGCATTCAGCGCTCATAAATCATGCAAGAAGAGAATTGAAATCGACCTTCAATAAAGTAGAAAAATCATCAGGATTCTTGACTAAACAACCTAAAAATCTTTTGAGGTTTGATGAATCTAACCTTTCAATTTTAGCTTCGCTTATTGCTTTGCTGAAATCAAGAGTTTCAGATATTCCTGGCTTCTTCAATATGTTATCCATTTCTCTTATTTTTGAAACAATTCTTACTATTTGCTCAGAAACTTTTTCATTCAAATTAGGTACCTTTAATTTAATTATTTTGAGTTCTTTTTCGTAACTAGGATAACCTATGTAAAGATATAAGCATCTCCTTCTCAAGCCATCACCCAATTCCCTTGTCCTGTTAGATGTAATGATTACGATGGGTTCTTGTTTAGCTTTAAAAGTTCCTATTTCTGGTATTGTTACTTGAAATTCAGCTAAAAATTCTAAAAGAAAACCCTCAAATTCTTCATCTGCCCTATCTATTTCATCTATCAAAAGAACAGGAGGTATTGGTCCTTCATGCAGTATAGCCTTCAATAATGGTCTTTTCAATAAGAATTTTTCACTAAATATATAATTTTCCAATTCTTCTGGATTTTTTGAATTTTCTCTTATTTTTATTTCTATGAGCTGCCTCATGTAATCCCATTCATAAATTGTTTCTGAAGCAGTAAGTCCTTCGTAACATTGTAACCTAATTAGTTCCGTATTCAATCCCTGAGCTAAGACTTTAGCAATCTCAGTCTTTCCGCAACCAGGCTCTCCTTCTATTAATAAAGGTTTCTTTAATTTTAATGATAAATAAACTGAGAATAAAATGTTATCATCTGCTACATAATTCGCTTTTTCAAATATCTTTTTTAAATCTTCTAATGTTAACAAATCCATATTGTACACTATTATGAATTATTTGTAACTATGTTAAATCTTTTGAGCTAATCGCTTAATAAGATCCAGTCCTCTAAATTTATAGGAGTTTTCCTTATCCTCTTTTCTACAACAAGTTCGATTGCTCTAACTACTGCAGGAGGGACACCTATTGTTGGACTCTCTCCCAATCCTTTGGCTTGAGTTAGAGTAGGAGAAGGATATTCGGCAAATATTGGAATTACATTCGTAGCTTCCATAGCTGAAGGAACACCTGCATCAAGAATGCTACTAACTAAAAGCTGGCCTTCTTCATTGTAAGGAGCTGATTCGAAATAGACTTGGGATAAGCCTTGCATTGAACCTCCTATAACTTGTCCTTCAGCAATTTCTCTAGCTAGAACTTTTCCTGCATCATAATAGGCTAAAATTTCAGTTATTTTTACCTTACCTTCTAACTTTTTAGCTATTGCAAGATTTGCACCTAAAGAATTTAAATTAACTTTTGGTTCATAAATCACTTTTTCTTCATATCTTCCTTTCAATAATTCTTCAACCTTGAAATTCTCTCCCAATTCTTTTTTAGCTCTTTCGATTATCCTTCTACATGCTTCTGCAACTGCTGAACCTGCTAATATTGCACTCCTACTACCCCATGTACCAATTCCTGTATCGATTTCATCTGTATCTCCATGCATTAACTTAACTCTTTCCTCATCGACTCCTAATTCTTTACTAACAATTTTCTTAACGAATTCTTCATGACCTTGACCATGAACAGCTCCTCCTAGCCAAACTTTAACTAAGCCATTTTCTATGACAACCTTAGCAGATTCTCCTCCAGATATTGCAGGAATCAAAACAAAGAAGGAAATTCCGACTTTTTCTCCTTTTTTGACATATTCTTCATATTTTAAAGCCTTAAGAGCGTTTTCAAAGAAAGTTTTTGCAGGAGGAACCCTAAATTTAGTAATTGAAACAAATTCTTCATCTAACAAATTTCTAATTCTTAGCTCTGCAGGATCTATTTTGAGCTCATCTGCAAGCAAATCCATCATCCTTTCAATGAAGAAAGCGGCTTCAGGTCTTCCTGCTCCTCTATATGGACCAAGCGGTACTTTATTAGTGCATACAGACATTGCAGCAACATGCAGGTTTCTTATTGCATAAGGACCAGTTATTTGATAAGATATCCACCATGGAGCAAATTCAGCCATGCCTGCAGGATATGCTCCTGCATCTACTATTAGTTCAGCATCCATGAATAATATTCTACCATCTCTTTGAGAACCTAGCTTAATCTTAGCATATACTCCTCTTCCATGATGAGTAGTTAATAAATGCTCTCTTCTTGTTTCAATCCACTTTACAGGCCTTCTCGTTTTCATCGAAGCATAAACTGCGATGACATATTCAGGATATATGCTTCCTTTTGAACCGAATGCACCACCTGTGTCTAAATGAATTACCCTTATCATTTCTTTAGGTATACCTAATACTTCTGAAAGTCCTTCTCTCCAGCTATGAACTGATTGGGTTGAACCCCATATGTTTAGCTTAGAACCATCATAATAAGCAACGATGCCTCTTGGCTCTATAGGATTCGGTATTACTCTTTCATTATGAAGCTCGTCGTAAACAACAACAGGCGCATCTAATTTGATTTTTTCTCCTACTTCGTAGTAAGAAAAAATGTTAGACTTCATTCCTTTGAGTATTGGCTCAGATTTCAAGGCTTCGAATGGATCGATGATTGGCTTCAGAGGTTCATATTCTATCTCTACTTCTTCAGCTTTATCTTCTGCTTCATATCTATCTTTTCCTAGAACAGCAGCTACAGGTTGTCCTACATAGTTTACATAATCGGTCGCAAGTACAGGATAATCTACTTTAATTACAGATCCTGAAGCTTCTTCGCCAGTGACAGTCATAGAAGCCTTCAATTCATAGCCTGTTATTTCAGCTTTTACTTTAAGTATTCTAGCTCTTGCATAAGGACTTCTTATAACTTTCAAATAAAGCATGTCTTTAAGGTAGATGTCATCGACAAATTTACCCTTTCCTAGAACATAGTTCCTTCTATTTATTTCAAATTCGCTCATTTGATTTTTTTGCAACTATCACAAATAAAAGCTTAACGATTCGAATTATTCTTTCTTGAATTCAAAATTTAAAGTTTCTTCTTATGTAAATGTAAATCTTTAAATTACATTTAGTCTCCTTTAATACTTCTTTATATCAACTTTACTTTTTCACAAAATAATTCAATTAATACAAATTCATGCCAAACAAACTCTAACATAATAAAAATTTGAATGCCTATTTACAAATTTACAAAATAATTTTAAAAAATAAATTAATTAATATATAATTTTAGACTTTTATAGCACTTTAATTTTCTTACACTGAAGAAAAGCCTTATATAATAGGTAGGAAAAATATATGTAGTCATGAGCTCATGGGTAACTGTGTCTACAAAAGTTAGGAAGGAATTATTAGAAAAAGCTAAAAGATATGGAATAAATGTAAGCAAAACATTAAGAAATGCTTTAGAAGAGGAAGTTAAAAGAAAAGAAATTGAAGAAACCAAGAGATTGTTTGAAGAAGCTTCTAAAGAACTCAGTAAAATAAGTATCGAAGAAATAGTTTCTGAAATAAGAAAAATGAGAGAGACGAAATGAATTTATTATTTGACGCAAGCAGTATATTCGAACTAATAAAAGTTAAAGGACCAGATGCTCTTCATCATGTCAAAGGAAATTACACTATAAGCTTAGTTCATTATGAATTGGGTAACATATTATGGAAATATAGGAATAAAATAAACGTTGAAATTATTTTCGATGCAATTTCTAAACTTTTAAGCGAAATGAATATAATTCATGTAAACATTGATAAAGAGATTTTGAACGAAGCTATAAAACATAACATTACCTACTATGATATGGCTTACCTTTTAACTTCTAAAAGATTGAATGCTAAGCTTATAACAGAAGATAAAAAGTTAATAGAATTTGGAGGAATTAGAGTCTCACAATTGAAAATTTAAAATTTTATAATTGATTTCATTTAATCAATAATTTCTTGGTTAAATGTTGTAACTCCACAAAATTCATTTTTACTTTCAGAAAAATTCGATGTTTATTTCTATAATAAGTCAATTTAAGATATTATCTACTATAATTTAATTTTTGTATAACTATATACTTAATAATAATTATTTTAATAACTATTCTAAACCACAACTAAAATTTATGAAGAATATTATTATATAGCTACATAAGAAAAATTATTTTAGCTAGTTCCTATAACTTCAGAGATAATTTCGTCTCAATCTTTTAATATGTTTATCATAGAATAATATCTCTATTCTACTCGCAGCCTAACATTCTATAGAGGAAAATACTTCCTCACTTGTAAGTAGATCCTTCAATAACTCTATATCATTTTCAATTAGTTCTAAAAGTATCATGGCAGCTTTTGATAATTTCTCATTAGAAGCTATAATTCCCTTTAGTAATGGTCTTAAATGAGTATTAAGAAACCTCAACTGAATGGTTCTGAGTCTTTTAGCGTTGTCTAAATCACTCAGCTTTAAAGCTCTAACTTCATCATTTACAAGCTGAGAAATGAATGCGAACATGCTTTTAAGACTTCCAGCGTTTCCTTCAACAATGTAACCAGCGTTATCATAAAATTCCTTAATAGCCTTAACAAACAAACTTCGAGTAACAGGGTCAAGGTCAACTCTATAATTTTCTACAGAGGACTCTAAAAGCTCATCAATATTCTTAGTTAGTTCATTCAATTCTTCATCATTTAAGCCAAATAACCGTAGAACGCCTAATGCTTCAGGATTGTTTATATTCAGAGATATTATTGAGAGATACAATAGCCTTCTACCGTTTGTTATAGAAAGAAGATTTTCCATAGAAAAAATTTATTTCATAATTACCATACAATGTTTACCGTCTCGAATTTATGTTTTCTTCCTGTTTTTGTTACCTTGGCAGGAGTATCATAGAAAGCTTGGGATGCACCATGCCATGATAGTAAAGGCCAGTTACCTAAGGATGGATCTCCTAACTGTACTGGATTACTTGTTATACCGCTAAATCTCCACTTATCTGCTATTAAACCTTTATCATAATATTCAGCAGGACTCTTTGTAAATAATACCTTCTTAACTCTTAATGGCAAGTTTTTGACAGGATTGATAGCTTCTTCTGGTATTTCTACTTTATCAGGAAGCTCTTCAATTATCCTCTTTATCTTCTCATCTTTAATCTCTCCAATATATTTCGGTTTGACTATTACTGTATCAGACCATCTGCCCATACCATAAGGTATCGCTATTGTGCCTTCTTTAACAGTTGGTTCTATTACAACTGGAGTTTCTATAACTCCCATTGGTGTCTCAATTCTAATTATATCTCCAGTTTCTATTCCTAACTTCTCTGCATCTTTAGTATTCATGACAGCAAAGTTCTCGGGTGTTATAGCCTTTATCCAATAATAGAACTGACTTCTATGCTTTGTGAATAAAGGACCTGTTTCAAACACTAGAGTGAATGGATAATCTTTGAATAGTTCTTTTAACGGAGTTCCAATTAATCCTTTCATTTTAGGACCTGCAATTACTGGAGCATAGGTTGCCGCTGGTATATACTTAGGACCTCCCCAGAACTTTTCACCCGTAATCGTATTCTTAGTTTTAGCAACTTTATCATTCCAGAATTTTAATATTTTATCGCCTGCTACGCTTCTTTTACTATATCCTTTTTCATCAAAGGAATCTTCATATCTAGTGAATACTCCTCCCCTAGCAAGTCCATAGGCAACAAGTCTCCATTCATCTTCAGGTATTATATCTTTGAAATTGGCTATAAAATAGTTTCTTTCAACAAACTCAACATCGCTATCTTGTACCTCAGCTGGTATAATTTTCTTATCTTTCGCATCTACTGCAGCGTTTGCAAAGACTCTTAATATAATTTCCCATACACAGTTAAGAGTAAACCACTGACCTTCATACTTTGTATTTTTAACACCATTAATACCTTTATCTCCAAAGCCTGGAGCTCCCAGCGCCTTAGCGACATCTATAACGAATTCCCACATACTAGCATACCTATCATGACCATTAGAACATTTACCGATATGCTCTGTTAATGGTTTTATGGCTGGATTCCTCCAAGCTTCGCCTAGAAGTATACCGGCTCCAGTTGCATAAAGGTACTGGACCCCCATAGTACCAGTTTCAAGGTATGTTGTATCAGGCACTATGTAATCAGCATACATTTGAGTCTCGTTTATTGTTGTTGTTATAGCTATGAATAGTGGAAGTTTTTCAGTATCTTTAAGAACTTCTATGAATTTAATGCCGTAGTTAGCTGATAGCACAGGATTAGCATAATACAGTATTAGTACACCCATCTTATAGGGATATCCTTCAGCTATTCCTGCAAAAAGCTCAGTATAGCTTTCCTCAGGTGTTAAAGGATACCAAGGTCTCTTAGCTGGATAAGGCTTCTCGCCTTTCTTAACTTTTAGCCAGTATTCCAAAGTATCTTCATAAGCGTAACGATGCCTATCTATAGGAGGACCCCATCTTATAGGTTCTCCAAAGCCTGAAGAACCACAATTGTATAGCTTAGCTGAATAAGCTGTTGTGGAAGGTCTACTTAGTATACCACCTTTCCTATGATAGTTACCTATAAGAGTATCTAAAATCCTATAAGCCCATACAGAATATTCTCCGTTAGGATGCATACCAATACCTCTATGTACTACAGTTGAAGCATAAGGAGCTGCATCTGTAAAGTCCTTTGCCATTTGAATTATTAGTTCCAATGGCACACCGCATATTTGAGACCATTCATCAAGACTTCTGCTAAAAGCTTCATCCTTAACCATTCTAAATGCTGTTTTTACAAGAACACTTTCTCCAGTCTTTAAGGTAACCTTTCCTTCCCAATCAATTTCAGCTGAATCTACATCTGTATGAGGCTTAAGTTCTCCAGCAGAAAATACGAGCGGTATTCCTTTACCTCCAATTCCTACATCTGTATCTGTAAGGAATTCTCCAAACTTACTATGACCTTCCTCTGCTATAACAAGCCATGTTGCATTAGATATTACAGGATAGCCTTTCTTTCCAGCCGATGTTAGATTTGGTATCTCCAAGAATTCCTTATTATACTTATTATTTTCAATTATCCATCTTATCATAGCCATTGCAAGAGCCGCATCCTCACCAGGTTTTACTGGAACCCATATTATATTCTGGTTTGTAACTCTTGGGGCTATTGGATTGACATAATAAAGCTTAAGCTCACCTCTAGCTGTCCTCTCAATCATTAAACCTTGGCCTGTTGCTCCTGGATGAAGTCTACCAAGTGCTGCACCAGCGAATATTATAACTTTAGCACCTCTCAAATCTCCTTGAAGATCAGCAATTCCTGCCCAAAGATAGTTAGCTGTATAATATCCTAGCTGACATGCACTGGTATGTCTTAACCAATTAACACTACCTATAGCATATATGAATCTTTGATAGAAGGGATCTGCATGATCCTGTCCTCTACCTCTAATCCATGCTATCATATTAGCCTTTGTTCCAAGATCTGGCCTGTTAGGATCGATCAAAATATCATCTAATTTAAGACCTTTCTCTCCTAATATATTATTCCACTTAGACTTGAAATCTTCTATAGCTTTAACTAAGTCATCATATGTTTTAGCAGGATCTTTGGCAATAGTTATTATAGAGTCTACGTCTTTCTTTATATCACTTAAAACTTTATTTGGATCTTCAAAACCTGCAGTCTTAAGCTTACCATAAACGAAGAATTCCTTTAATCCAGGTAGCCTTTCATTTGTTTCCTCAATAACCCCTCCTTCAACAACTTCCTTTATAAGCTGTTCCCAGCTTATAACCTTCCATTTTCCGCTACCCCTAGGTCCAGCTCTTTTAAGTGGCTTAAGAATTCTGTAAGGATCGTATATATAATGTATTCCATCCTGTCCTTTGGGACATAATGTTCCAAACCACTTTCTATTAGCCTCAGCTACTGGCGTATTATAAGGTAACTGATCATAAATAACTGTTTGCTTCTCCATTGAGACAGCTCTGTTATATGGATGATATGGATTACCTTCGATCCTTTCTATTACCTCAACTCCATTATAGTTCACAACTCTAACTCTTATACCACATCTAACATTGCATCCTAGACATGTAGAATAAACGTATCTAACATTAGCACCTTCTTGCAAATCTGGTTCTACTCTTGTAAACTCAAACTTAGGTCTAATGATCTTGCTTAATATTGGAGAGTAAGCCAGTAAACCAGCACCAAGAAGACCTGCTGCAACTAATCCCTTAACAAAAGTCCTTCTTTTTATATCGACGCTCATTTCACCTCACCTCCAGCTTTAATCAAAGGTTCTTTGACAATCCATACATACAGTACATAGTATACAAAAAGTGCGAAGAATACCATTGCAATAGATTCCAAAGCCCATGATGTAAGGTCTAAGCTATAAGGTACAACAGCCAAAGCTGTTTTCGATATAGATTGAATATTAATAGCAAATAACCATCTATCTGTAAAGACCCATATCAGAGTTATCAAGGCTAGCAATATGGTTAAGATACTATAGCCTTTAATATATGTGTAAAAAGCCAAAATGCTGGAAATTGCAGCTAGAATAAGGACAATAGTATTCATGTTCGAGAAGACTTCAATGAAAACTAATGCTTCAGGAGAACCTGTTAAGTATGCATATAAACGGAATACTTGGAAGAGTCTTAATGTAATGAAAACCAAGCTGCATGCTAAGATTACTTGGCTAAGAAACTTAGCAACAGATTTCTCTTGACTACGGTAATGTATTAAAAGCGCTAATAATGCAAAAGAGCTTGATAACGCTATAGCTTCTAGGAAAGATTCTGCAGGTAATAAAGGAATAAAATTATATAATGCAAGTAAAGGTAGCGTAGTAAACAGTAATGGAGCAAAATAAGTGGACCATACTAGACCAACAACGATAAGCAATAATGCTAGGATTTTGCTTACTATTGAGTTCCACATACCTTTATATAATGCAAGATAACCCGATGCAAACAGTAATATTATAAGAAGAGGCCACATTATGGTAGCCATGAATGAAATTATAGAGATGCCAGGATATATCTCTGAAGGAAATACATGTGGATACAAAAATAAGTAAGGAGCTCTATCAGGTCTTCTCAGATCAGCTAAGGGTCCAAGTAGGTAAACAAGAGCCGTTGCTATTGACATCATTAGGAAAAGCGGTACCATTCTTCTTAAAGCACTTTTGTCAAATAAAACTCCTAAGCTTAACATGATGGCTGAACCAGAAGCTGTTGCTATGAATACCATGTAGGTAACTATTATTGGTAGCCATATTAAACCCTCATTAGGATACATATACCCCCCAGGATATGTTGGATAGCTCATTTTGAAGCTTCTTCAGGTAAAGCAAAATAATATATTTCAGGCTCAGCACCTGTCTGAGGTTTCAAAACTTTAGTAGGTATTTTATCAACGAGCTTTCTTATTTCAGAATTTGGATCATTAAGATCACCGAAAACTCTAGCTCTTGTTGGACAAGCTTCAACACATGCTGGAAGTCTGCCATTATATATTCTATGTGAACAGAAAGTACATTTATCTGCAGCTCCTGTTAAAGGATTAAAATATCTTGCACCATAAGGACAGCTTACTATGCATGCTCCACAGCCAATACACTTTTCTGGATCTACAAGAACAAGACCGTCTTTAGTCTTAAAAGTAGCACCCGTGGGACATGGTTTAACACATGGAGGATTATCGCAATGATTACATTGCTTAGGAACAAAAACTACAGAACCGCTAGGGAGCACATGTCTCTCAACCCAAGTTCTGAAAACTCCAATTGGAACATTGTTCTCAGCAGCGCAAGCAACAACACAAGCCATACAACCATAACATTTGCTTACATCAATAAACATAGCCCATCTTTTCTTAACCTCTTTCTTCTCAACTTCAGGACTTATTTCTATTGTTGAGAGTAAAGGCAAAGTCATTATGGTAGCGACGGCCCCTTTTATAAATTTTCTTTTAGAGATGTCTATTTTTTCATTCATATTAGACATCAAGTAAATAAAAAGAGATTATATAAACCTTAGTAAAATAAAATATTCAGAATCCTATTTTTATAATCATATTAATATTACTTTATATATGTGAGGAGTACCTAACCTATGAAATTTTAAAAATAATTCAAGGAAGCTATACAGAAGCAAACATACTAATATATCATGCAATCATACTTGGAAGTCCTGACGCTGATCCTGAGACACCTCAACTTTCTTCAAGCATTTTCTATCCTGGAAACGTGGTAATAGTAAAGGCTGTATTCAATGGAGTTGCTTGGGAGACTGATACGTCAGTCGTAGGCGGTTTTGCAACAACAACTACAGTTACTAGTACGACTACAGTTATTACCTCAACTACCATTACAACTCCAATTACTGCTACCATTACTTCACCAACTACAATTATCTCAACAGCTACCTTTACAACTACGATAACTTTTACAACTCCATCTATTGATATGAGTTCGTTGTTTCCCTATATCGTTTTGGTCTTTGTATTAGCAATCTTAGCTGTTGGAGTAGCTATCTATTTCATGCGGCTAAAAAGGAAAACATAAAAAATTCAATTTTTTAACATTTTACATAAATATCGAAAATATAGCAGGTATAGTGAGATAACGTATTAAAATTATTCGAGGAATTTGTTAATAAAACTTCAAAATCAATGCTAATTCTCACATCTCAATTATTAATATGTTAAAAAGCTGTCCTGTCAGTAGTATCAGATTTATCTTTCACAACATATTAATTTAAAATTAATTATATTTCTAATATTCTAAGCTATATAAGAATAAGTTCAGTTATAATTTATCATTTTTTATAGTCAAATTTAAAAAGTTTGATAAATCTATTACATTTTTGCTTTTATATAAATTCACAAAACAAATAGGACAAGCTGTAATTATATAACTTGCTTTAGTTTCTTCAAGCTCTTTATGTCTTCTCTCTGCTATTTCATCAGAAATTTCTTTGTAAAATAATGCAACTGGGCCTCCGCAACAAAGAGTATTTCTTCCGCTATGAGCTGGTAAAGTCATTTTTGCAATGTTATTCAATAAGCTAAAAGGTTTCGTGTAATTTAATCTCCTTACGAAATGACAAGGTTCATGGTATGTTACTTCTTCTTCTATTTTATTAAACTTCCCAAAATCCAACAAATCAAGATAATAAATTACTTCAAAATTAAAATCACTAACATATTTAGGATAATGTATTTTTAAAATTTCAAATGTATGAGGATCTATAACTATGATTCTTTCAATTCCTTTTTCTTTGAAATAATTAGTCACTTCTTTAGCATATTCAGCGAATTCTTCTTCATAACCTAATTCGAGTAAAAGAGTTCCCGGATATGGTTCATCGGGTTCATACCTGAAATCTATACCATTGATTTTTAGCAACTTCACAATGTTTTTCAAAGCATTTTCCATTTCATACTTGACATCTTCATCATAAAAGTACTTAGAGAACTTGATTAAAAAAGGCATTCTACTAACTAAGCCTAATAATATATTCAATATGTTTTTTCTTTTTAAAATCGATTCCTCAATTACTTTACTATAAGCCATCAATTGATACATATGGCCTGTGTAGAGCAAGTTTTTGCTATTCTTACTAAAGGATATATTCTTAGCCCAATTTGAACATTCATGCGTTAATCCTAAGGGATCCTTATACTTGATTATGTTTTTAGTGATGAGTTTAGCGATCTTATTTTGTTGATTCTTTGCATGCTTTACTATCAATCTTCTTCCCAGCTCGCTTATCTTCCCTGCATTTATACTAACAGGGCAAACTTCTTGACATGCATAACAAAGTAAACAAGAATAATAAGATTCATCTATGCTTAACTCAATTTTACCTTTGCTCTTTATTTCCTTTATTAAATTATTTGCTAAATTTACCCTACCTCTTGCACTAATATGACCCTTATATCCTGAAGCAGGTAATGTAGGGCAAACAGAATCGCAGAAACCACAATTTATGCATTTACTCGCTTCTCTTTCTATTTCTTCAAATAATTCAATCAAATAGCTTACCCCTATTTAGTATATTTTTAGGATCAAAAACCTTCTTAATTTGCTTCATTAGTTCTATATTGATTGTTGAATTCTTGTATTGGAATTCCTGAAGCAAAAGCTTCTTTTTCTCAAGACCTATTCCATGCTCAGCAGAAACACTTCCTCCATACTTCAAAGCTATTTTCCCTGTTTCAAGCAAGAAATCTTCTGCTTTCTTAATTTCTTTTTCATCTGAAGGATCTGTGAAGATTAGTATGTGAATGTTGCCATCGCCTATATGCCCTAACAAAGACATTTTGTAACCGAAATTTTTATTACACTCTTCAATTTCTCTTAAAGTTTGCGGTAACTTAGAAGGAGGTACAACGATATCGCCAGTTATCATATATTGATCTGGTCTTTCTTTTTCAAGCAAGAGAGAAGAAAACACTCCTTTCCTTGCAAGGTATATTCTTTCCATTTCTAAAGGATCTGTGGTTACTTTAATTTGGATAGGACTGAAGGAAGATAGAATTTGACTAACATATTCTAATTGAGCATTTAATGACTTCTCTTCATAAGAAACCAAATCTATTATTAGCATAACATTCGCATTTTCAGGATATGTTATGCCTTTTGCCTTCTTTATCGATTCCATAGCAACTCTATCTAAGAATTCAGCTATCAAGGGAGTGAAGCCTTCTTCTTTTATTTTTGCTACAGCTTCACCTGCTTTTTCAATCGAATCATAATACGCTAGAATTCGACCAACAAGCTTTGGCTTAGGCGCAATTTTCAATATAGCTTTTGTAATTATAGCTAATGTTCCTTCGCTTCCTATCATTAAAGCAGTCAAATCATATCCCAATGATCTCTTCAATACTTTTCCTCCAAACTGAGTTATGTTCCATTAGGCAAAACAACTTCCATTCCTAAAACCCATTCTTTAGTAGCTCCATACATCACAGCTCTCAATCCTCCTGCATTCGTAGATAATGTTCCTCCTACTGTTGAAGCTATTGAACTTGCAGGGTCAGGAGGATAAAAATAGCCGTATTTACTTAAATAAGCATTTAGATTTTCAAGTCTAACGCCAGCTTCTGCTATTACATATCTACTTACAATATCAAGTTCAAGTATCTTATCAAACTTAAGCATGCTTATTACAATGCTACCTTCAAAAGGAACTGAAGAACCTGTTAGTGAAGAACCTGCACCTCTCACATATACTGGAACTTCTTCTTCATAACAAATTTTCATTATCTCCGATAGTTGCATAACATTATTAGGAATTACTACAGCCATGGGTAAAGATCCTTTAAAATAAGATGCATCTCTCGAATAAGGAATGAGTTCTTCTTTTTTGGTTAATAATGAATCTTTATCTAAAATTTTAGAGAGCCTTTTTATAATATCCACAAAATAATATCATCGATCGTTCTTAAATCTTATCTGAGTAATTAACGATATGCGCTTTCTAACAGATTTATTTAAATTTTATTAGGGTTTGGATTCTTTTAGTAATTAATTATGAAAACGATAAGTAAATTTCACAGCAATATTAATAAAAGAATTGTATCGTTAAATTTTAAGTATTTTTATTCCAAGGAGAACTTTCCTCACTCATGAGATAGACTAAAATCTTATAGAATTTATTTTAAGTTGTGGTAGAATACTCATTCTTTCCATATTCACCAAGAGATAAACAATTAGAGCTCATCGATTTCATTCAAAAAAACATCGAGAAAAACGATTTAATTATCGAAGCACCAACTGGCTTTGGAAAGACCTCTGTTATACTTGCAGCTCTAATTCCTTTTGCAAGAAAAAGAGATAAGAAAATAATTTGGGCAGTAAGAACAGGGCCAGAAACGGATAGACCTATTGAAGAATTGAAAATAATCAATGAAACCACAAAGAACAAAATTATGGGGATTTCGATAAGAGGGAAAAAAGATATGTGTCTTTTGAGAAGAGAATTAAGCGAAGATGTAGATTATGAAGAAGTCTCTTTCTTTTGCAAAAGAAAAATTAAAAACAACGAATGTTTATACTACAAAAGGCTTTATGACTCGAAAGTCCCTTATCAAGATAAACCTTTACTATATTCAGAGGTATTGAAATTTGCTGAAAAAAATGAAATATGTCCATATTATTATCAATTATCCCAAATTTATGATTCAGAAGTCATCTCAGTTAATTACAATTATATATTTAACGAAAATATAAGTTGGACATTAAGAAATAGAATTAACTTCAATAATTCAATATTAGTTATAGATGAAGCTCATAATCTTCAATTTTTAATCAGAAATTTGAATATGAAGGAGATTACTTTAGGAACAGTAAGAAATGCTATAAATGAAGTAAATGAGTTCAATTTGGACAGATCTTTTTTAGAATTTCTAAATAAATTTGAGAAATACATGATAAAAATTTTATTATATTTAAAAGAGAATAATAAAGAAGATATACCTTTAAGTCTTAAAAGAATGCTAGAATTTTGCGAATATGAAAAATATGAAGGAATAGAAAACAAAATGCTTGAAGTTGGCTTAAAAATAAGGTTAAGAAGGATGAAAGAAAATAAAGCACCACGTTCAAGTCTTTATAGATTAGGTGAATTCTTAGAAGACGCAATTGAAAAATCTGGCATTGAAGGTGTTAAGCTGATAGCAAATTTGAAAGACAATTCAAATATTTCGATAGAAATCTTTGATATGCGAACAAAGGAAATTTACTCAAATATATGGAACAAATTCTATCGCGTAGTATTTTGCTCAGGAACGATTGGGCCAGCGAAATCCTTCGCAGATATAATAGGTTTGAAAAGTTATGCTTCAAAGAAAATTGATTATAAATACAACAAGGAGAACTTTCTCACGATAATTACAGAACACTTAACAACAAAAGGTGAGGATTTGAGCGATGAAATGGCTAAAAAATACTTAAGTGCAATAGAATCCTTCCTAAGCTCAATAAATGAAAATATTGCAATATTTTCAGCTAGCTATAGAATACAAGAAAAGCTCATCAAATATGGCTTATTAGATTTAGTTGCTAAGTATAAAAGAAGACATTTTTTAGAAAGACAAGATATTCAAGGAGATGAAGCCAGAATGATTCTTGAAGAATTCAAAAAGAGTTCAAAAAGTCAAAAAGGAGTATTGATCGCTAGTGCAACAGGTAGATTTGCAGAAGGAGCAGACTTTCCAGGAAAGGAATTAGAAGGAATTTTCCTTGTAGGGATACCTTTTGATAGATTAACTTCTAAAACAAAATTATTGATGCATTATTATGTTAAAGAACATGGTAGAAGAAAAGGCATTTTTTATTCTTATGTCCTTCCTGCAATTAGAAGAGCATCACATGTATTAGGCAGAGCTACTAGATCGCCTGAAGATAAAGCTGTTTTTATACTGGGAGATTATAGGTATAAAAGAATTTTGAAATTTCTTCCTATATTCTCAAGGATAAATTTAAAGAAAGTTAGTTCTGATGAAGAAATATCTAGCTTAGTTTCGAGCTTTAAGTTTTAATCTGTACTAGATAGTACTTCTATTTTGCCTCCTTTACCAACATTTAAGCTTAATTGACCTCTGAACTCAGTTACAAAAGCTCCAACTAAGCGTATTACATCTCCTTCTTTAATCATATCAATTTGATCACGCCATAATGTGAGATTTATTTTACCTGTTTCATCTTCTCCTACAGCATTTGCAACTCTGCTTTCTCCATATTTAGTCATCACTACACGTTCTTTACTTTTAGAAGTTATTTTCAAAACTATAGTAATGTTATTCATTCCTCTTGTTATGTCTTTTACCTTATACAGAGCCATCTTTGGAAAAATCTTATTCTTAAAAGTATTTAAAGATGCTTTATGACTAAGTTTAGCTAGATGCTAAAGAAAATAAAAGCCCATACCTTACTAAATTCTACTGCAGGTAATTTTGCTAATCCTTATTTTAGCTACGTAGCAGCATCTATAAGCAGTTCAAATACGCTAGTAGGCTACGTTCAAGGCTTAGGAATTTTCAACTCGATAACTCAATTACTTACAGGTAATTTAGTTGATAGGAAAAATAATAGAATAAGAATCATTTTAATTTCAAGCAGCTTTTTAGCATTGCTTTGTATTAGTTTGTATTATTTCCAAGACCCTTTAGTTTTATCCTTATTATTCACAGCTATCGTAGCTATTCAAGGTGTTTATGGAGGTGCTTGGAACGCTCTAATAGGTGAATTATCTGAGCCAAATGGAAGAGGTAGATTTTTATCAAACTTTGCCTTCATTGCTGAAATCGGAGCTATTATAGCTATGTTGTTAGCAATTCCATTATCTTACCTATTTAACTCGTTTACGCCAGCATTCATAATTTCAGGGATCTTGTTTTTACTATCTGCTACGGTTCTCTTAAATACACCTGAGATAAAGATAGAAAGAAAAAGTTTAGAATCTTCGAATATTAAAACAATTCGAGATTATTATTTGGTTAATTTCATATACGGAATATTTTGGGGTTTTGCTTGGCCACTTTTCACGATAACACAAGTACGCGTACTTAAAATGAAACCCTATGAATATGCGATAGCACAAGCTCTCGGTGCTTTTTCAGTCCTAATCTTTCAACCTATTGCAGGAAGGATTGTAGATAAAAATAGGAGACTGAGCATGTTCGCAGCTAAATTTAGCTTAATAGTATTCCCTATAGGATTTTATTTTGCATCTTCTCCTATCCATATTTACTTAATTAACGCTTTCACAGGATTGATTCCTGCTTTGATAAACGTAGCGTATACTGCTTATCTCTACGATCTCGTTCCTCCTGGATATAGAGGTAGATTTTCAGCCGAATTTAATATGGTCAACAATCTCGCTGGTATGATTGGATCTCTTTCAGGTGCATCTTTAGTAGATTATCTGAATGAAAGAATGGATCTTACAAGCGCTTTAGGAATAGGATATTTAATTGCCGTACTTGGTAGAGCCTCTACTTCTTTTCTTTATTTAAGATTTGGAGATAACAAAGAAAAGAGAATTTGAGTGAAATTAATTATAATTATGAAACGAATTCAAGATAAAGTCAATTGTAGTTAGAGCGCTTTTCTCATTGTGACTTATTATAAGGGTTTTTATGATTAAATTGTTTTAACAAAAATTATATATGAAATAGTTCTCAATATAATTTTGCCTTCTATATTTCATTCGAGGTGAGAATTATGCGCTCTTTAAGCAGACTAAACATATTACTGATGGATTTCGGTGTTTCTAGTGCATTCTGGCTTATATTCGCTTCATTCATGACGTATGTATATGAATCTACTCATAGTATATTTTTACTTTCAATATTAATTCTTATAAAAAACATTGTATTAGCAATTATTCTATTATTGCTTAACTATGTTAACGTTAGACTTTATTTTAGAAAATTAATGAACATAGCATACTTAGTTCTTGTATTTATAATTTTGTTTATGATTTTCTATAATTCAATTGAAAGTATAATACTTATATTTATATTATTCATTGTATTTGAAACAGTATTTATGATCCATAATATATTAAAATATAATGCGGTAATATTTATAGATGATAAAAAAGTTGAGTTTATTAATTTAATGTATGAATTATCTTATTCAATATTTATGATACTTGGCTCAATTTATGCTATTTTGTTATTAAGGATCAGCTTACCAACCTATGTATTAACACTCGCGTTAATCATTCTATCATTTTTCTTTTTCAATAGAATAAAGCTAGATAACAATATTCAATTTGATGGATCTAGTGCAATATATGAAAACAGCTTTAGGAAACTGTTAATATTGCTATTATTAGCAGATTTCTTGGTAGCGGCAGGCGAAAACATAGCTTATATTTTACTTCCTCCTATAGCTAACTTTTACGTTTATAACTCTAAAGAAGGATATTCAATTTCTCTATTAATATTCGGATTAGGCTCATTGATGGCAAGCGTACTGCTATTATCTAAACCAGGCTTGATCCTCAGAAATTACTTCTGGATTTTTGTTTTTGTTGTCTATAGTTTATTTCCGGCATCAATGATCTTATCGATTATTCTCGAAGAGCATGCTAAAGTGATATTTGCTATAGGAAATACCTTGGCAGGTTTTGCAAATTCATATCTTATGCTCTTTTTTACTTCGCTATATCAAAGAATAGGTAAAGAAGAATTCAAAAAAATATATGGAATTGCATATTTACTCATCTCAATTGCTGCAAGCATAAGCACATTAACCGTAGGATTCGCATATGAAAGCCTAGGAATTTATAACACTTTATTTCTCTCCACAGCTCTGCTAGCCTTTACTATACCGTTAATGATCTTTCTCAACAATCATTATCGCCGATTAGTTATAGAAGATATGAAATACGAAGAAATCAGCTACTATGGATTTTCGTCTTAGGAAAAAATATAGAGTTTAAAAGAATTAATAATCTATTAACATGAAAAAACCAGAGAAGTTGTATTTCGGTCCTGCAGGAGTACCTCATAGTGCTAAGAAAAAGGATACACTTTCTGGAATTCAAACAGTAAAAGAATTGAATCTAGATGCGATGGAATTAGAGTTTGTATACGGAGTAAAGTTAAATGAGGAACAAGCATTAAAAGCTAAAGAGTTATCTAAGGAATTAGGAGTTGTCTTGACTGCTCACGCTCCTTATTACGTGAATTTGAATTCTATAGATGAAACAAAGCTTAAAAATAGCATACGAATGGTTTTAGAAAGTGCTAAAGCATTGCATCTTGCAGGTGGATATTCGGTATGCGTGCATCCTGGCTGGTATCAAAAATCAACTAAAGAAGAAGCTTTAGAAAGAGTTAAAAATGCATTCAAAAAGATTAGCAATTCAATAAAAGAGGAAGGATATGAAGTATGGGTTAGACCTGAAACGATGGAGGGAAAAGCTAAGTTTGGAGATCTAGATGAAGTTCTAAGCGTATGCGAAGGTTTGGATTACGTCTTGCCTTGTGTAGATTTCGCTCATTTAAGATATAGAAATAAATGGAATAGCAGAGAAAATTTTGAGGAAATCATGAATAGAATTGAAGACAGCTTAGGTAAAGAGGCATTAAAAGAGATGCACATACATATTTCTGGAATAAAGCTTGATAAAGCTGGAACACATTTGAATTTAAATGAATCTGATATGAATTGGAAAGAAGCATTAGATGTTTTGAAGGATTATAAAGTTTTAGGAGTTTTAATATGCGAATCGCCCAATCTTGAGGAAGATACAATTATGCTAAAAGAATATTATTATAAGAAAAAGTGATATGTGCAGATTACTTGGAATATTAGCTAGCAAACCTTTAGATCCTTATCCCTATATTTTTGAAGCAAAATACTGCATTTTAAGGCAAGCTGAATATGAGAAGCATGAAGATGGTTGGGGCTTATGTAATATAGAGAACGGCAAGATAACATTCATAGCAAAATCAACGAAGCCTTTAACAGAATCAGTCGACATTGCTCAAAGTTTGATCAAGCAAATTAAAACTAAGCAATTTATTTTCTTCATAAGACTTGCAAGCAATCCTAGAAATATAGAAAAAGGCTTATTAATCAATTTGGAAGCAACACAACCATTCTACTATAGCGATATAGCCTTTGCACATAATGGAAGTATAACTATACCTGATGAAATACTAGATAGATTATTTGATTTTGAAATAAAACCTAGAAGTCTAAACGATAGCGAAGCATACTTTTTATTATTCTTAAAATATTTTAAAGAGTATAATGATGTATATACTTCATTAAAAAAGACTGAAGAATTCATTAATAAAGTCTTCAAAGAAATTAAAACAAACAAACAATATCCTTTCTCATCTTTAAACGTTATTATAAGTTATAAAAATAGAATTTATGCATATAATAGATATAATTCAAAATATAAAGTGTCAGTAAAAGATAAAGATAGAGAATATTATAAAATGTGTTTTAAAGCTGATAAAGAAAAGTTTATAATATCATCTGAACCTATCGATGATGAAAATTGGAATGATTTAGGCGATGGGAAATTCATAGAAGCATATTTAGAGGATAATGAAGTTAGATACAAAATAATCGACTAAACTAGATAGTATTTGATTTAAGGATTTTTTTATAGCCTTCGAAACCTCCTTCAAGGCTATATGCTTTATAACCTTTTTCCCTATAATATTTAGCCAAACCTTTGCTTGTTAATCCTTTTTCGCAAACAAATATGATGAGAGAATCTTTATATTTTTCTTCATCAAATTCATTAAAGCTAATTGCTTTGTGTATACTGAATTTATCAGGCATTAAGTTCACAACCACCGAATCTGTAGGTATATAATTGATTACAAATTCTTCTTCCTTCAACAATTCTTTTATTTTCTCGTCACTTTCATCCAAATCCAATTCTATAGCCTGAGCTATTAGCTTATCTAAAATGCTAAAGTCAATTTTTTGTATATCATTAAAGAATTTGTCTATATCAGCTTTTGGTGTTAATGGTCCAACAGCAATACCACATAATTCTTCAACTTTTAAAGACAATTCATAAGTGCCAATGTTTCGACTTAATGTAATTATTTCCTGTTTATCAAAGCCTATTAAAGGCCTTATGATGGGTAATGAAATACCGAATTCTGCTACTCTTAGATTTCGCATCGTTTGACTTGTTGCTTGCGAAAGTGCTTCGCCTGTAACCAATGCTTCATGACCATTTTTCAAAGCTATTTTTTCCGCAGCTAAATACATAAACCTTCTAAGCGCAACTTGTCTTATCATATTAGGAATCTTCAACATTATTTCTTTTATCATCTCAGCGAATCTTACTACAAAAAATCTAGGTTTATATCCATAAAACCAGTTTTCATATAGAAACTTAGCAACAGAATAAACAGGATATACTTCACTTAATCCTCCGAAAGCGAAATGCAAAAAGTCAACTTTGCAGCCCCTTTTAGCTATAAACCAAGAAGCTACAGGTGAATCGAAGCCTCCTGAAAATAGGCTAAGAACATGCTCTCCAACTCCTATAGGTAAGCCACCTGGTCCAGCAATTCTTTCTTTAAACACATACGCTTTATCATCTCTTATCTCAACATTTATTTCAACATCAGGATTTTCTAAATTGACTTTCAATGCATAAGGCTTAAGCTTAGCTCCTATCATTTTAGCAGCATCCATTGAAGTAAAATCATGTTTACCGCTCCTTTGGCATCTAATGGCAAAACTCTTTCCCTTGACTTCTTCTTTATATCTTTCTTCAATTTTCTGAGCTAGATCTTCGAGATTACTGAATTGAATAACTTCACATTCAGAAAAACTGCTTATTCCAAATATTCTTTTGAATATTGAAGAATCTATGTCTTCATCTTCGACATATATTCTTGCAGGTTCATGTATTATCTTTGCTTCCTTTTCATGTTTCCTGAGTGCATATTTAATATTTTTAATAACTAAATCTTCAAAATAGAATCTAGAACTAGATTTTCTATATGTGACGTCACCGCTAAGCCTTATTAAATAAACTTTCACATTATCTTAAGTTATGTATAGTTACTAATATGATTATGGTATCTTACAAGAATGTGTTATTTCTCTTAACTCTTTTTCTTGACCAAATATTCAGCATTGACCTAGTTCATATTTGTAAATAGTTAAGTTAAATATCGAATTTATTTCTCTAAGATGTTTTAAAAGTATGAGCGTTTTCACAGATACTTCTCTAGATATATCTACGATAGACGAGAATGAAATAAAGCTGAAAAATTTAATAAAAAAAGGCATAGATTATTGCGATTTAGCTATCGTTGGTATTCCTTTTGACGGTGCAACGTTTGGAAGACAAGGAGCTAAATATGCACCTAAGTATGTTCGAGAAGCACTTCACAATCTTAATACATATTCATATCATGACAAATTCTCATTGGATGATATAAAAATAAATGATTTCGGTGATGTTCTCGTTTCGAATTCAGATTTAGAATTAAGCTATAGCAATATAATGAAAGCTTCTAAAGAAGCTTATAATAAAGCTAAAATAGTAGCTTTTTTGGGCGGCGATCATAGCATTACATATTCAACGATTTCAAGTCTCTCAGAACTTGGAAGTGTATCATTAATAATTTTCGATGCACATCATGATATAAGAAAAGTTAAAGATAGATTTAGTACAAGCGGAAAATATCTAAGAGATCTTATAGAAAAGAAGGTAAATTTGAAAAATGTTATTCAAATTGGAATAAGAGATTTTTACAATTCAATAAAATATATAGATTATTTAAAAAAATTTAATATTAAATTCTATACTATCGAGGATATAAGAGAAAAAGGAATACAAAATATTTGCTATCATTTAATTGATGCTTCAAAAGAAGCCGATTATACTTATTTAAGTATAGATTTAGACGTAATAGATGCGATATATATTAAAGGATTGAATTCTCTTTGTGTAAACGGTTTAGCTCCTCATGAACTAATGAAGATGATAAGAGAAATAGCGAAAATTGAAAATTTGAAGGCATTCGATATTGTAGAATTAGCTCCACTATATGAGGAAGAAAAGGTAAGTTGCATGATTGCAGCATACTTAGTTGCTTTAATAGCTTCCTCACATTTTTCAAAATGGAAAAGAAAAGAATAATATTTCTCATTGAAAAGATTGAAGGGATTAATAGGAAGGAATTAGCAAGAACAATAAAAGAAAAGATAAAAGGCATAAAATTGAACGACATTAGAATAGCATCTAAACATATTGAAATAGATCTTTTCGCTGAAGATGTCGAAAAAACGAAAGAAGCATTGAAAGAATTCAAAATCATCGACATTAAGATTGTTAGTGAAGAAAAAATCGAAGATAAATTTCAATACGCTAAGCAACTTTTCAATTCAGAAAGATTTTGGGAAACACATGAAGTATTGGAAAGCGTGTGGCGAGATTCAAAAGGTGATGAAAAGAATATTTTGCATGGCTTGATTTTGATAGCTGCAGCTTTTGTACATTATCAAAAAGAAAGAGAAGAAACATGCTTATCAATTTTAAAAAGAGCTTACGAAGAACTTAAAAAATATGATATTGACTTTCATGGTTTTGACATTAAATATATCAAAAATAAGATTGAAGAAATAATTAAAACAAACGATATAAAAATTTTTAGAATTATTTAAAGAGCCATTTATCTTCAGGCATGTTTAAAACTTTCGCATCTAAAGGTGATTCTTCACACTTTAAGCCTCTAATTAATGCAACAGGAATTCCTTCATCAGCTTGACCCATAACTAATTCTGCAGCACAAGCAATTTCTTCAGCTTCTGCAATGTTCTTTACTTGCAAAATATATCCATAACGATCTTTTTTATTTCTGTAATCTCTGAAAATTCTAATACCGCTTGCTCCTATTGCATAATTTATTTGACCTTCTCTTAACATTCTGCCATAAGTATCTGAAATTAACACGCCTACTTTTTTCCCTGTTCTTTTTTCAATCTCAAATCTTATTCTTTTAGCTGAAGAATCAGGATCTTCAGGTAGCAAAACAACATTCTCAATATTTTCTACATTGCCAACATTAGATTTGTCTATGCCTGCATTTGCACAAATAATACCATGCTTAGTCTCTACTATTATATGTCCTTTAGCTAACTTCACTATTCTTTTAGATTCACGAAGTATTAGTTCAACCAATCTTGGATCTTTATCTGCAATTTTAGCTATTTTTATGGCTTCTTCGCTTGGTTTGACTGAATTTAAATTTACGATCCTATTTTCACTTTTAGAAACTATCTTTTGAGAAATGACTAAAATGTCATCGTTTTCAATTTCTAAACCGTTTTTTCTTATTGCTTCTAATATTATCTCAACTAAATCGTCACCAGGTTTTATATCGGGAATTCCTTCAATTCCGAATATTTCGATTTTCTTCATAAATTTTCTTGATGTATAAAACGCTTTTCTTATTTATATTGAGACTAGCTAGGTATTTCATTCTTGCATAGTCATCTATATCTAAGCTAATTCTTTCATTAGAATAAATGTAAACATTTAGATTTCTGCGTTGAGCATGCTCTAAATGCCTTAAAAAGCTATTTCTTCCTTCACCATATTCAAGCTCAATCTCTTTATCTTTTTTCATGAAAAGAGCATTTGTTCCTGAATCGAATGATGGTGAGATTATCAAATCGTACTCATTAATTAATTTTTTCAAGGTATCTAGGTCTTCTTTTTCAATGAGAGGAATATCAGAAGGAATGATGAGATAACATTCATAACCTAGATTTTTTACTTTGTCTATGGCATTTTTTAAAGCTAAATTTAATTCGCTATTATCTATTATCTGTTCAATTTTCTCTTCATGAATTAAATCAATTTTTTCTTGAGTAACGAGGAAAATTTTATAAAAACTTGAACTAATACAAGCTTCTAGAACATCACTTAGCATCGATAAGCTAAATTCTTTTCTTTGAATAGGATTCAAATAATTACTAAGTCTGCTTTTAGCTAAATCTATTCTTTTTAAAGGTATAATTATGCAGTCTTTCATTCAATTCATGAATTTTTCAAGAATAAACTTCGCTAATCTAATTCTATCGTCAATTGTCTTCAAAGATATGTTAGTTTTCAAAACTTCTATACCTAATTCTTTTATCCTCTCTTCATTCGTATCGCTTTCATCAATAATGATGTAATCCAGCAAGTCTTTATAAATCGTAGCAACACCATATGAGCTAACTTCTATTCCTAGGCTTTGCATTAACTTTCCAGCAGGGCCGCTAAATGGAGCATTTCCTAGAATAGGACTAACAGCAATTTTTAAAGCATCGCTATCTATTAAAATATTTCTAAAGCCTTTAAGACTTAAAATAGGATTTATACTTGTAATAGGATTGCTCGGACCTATAATTACAAGCTTTGAAGATATAATTGCATCGATAGCTTTATCGCAAGGTTTAGCTTCTTCAATGTTATCAAAAATAACAGCTTTTATAGGCATTTCCGCACGATATAAAACCCAAAATTCTTGGAAATGTCTTTTAACAACACCGTCAAAAATATAGGTTGTAACCCTATCGTCGCTCATGGGGATTATATTGCAATCAACATTGAATTTGCTCGCTAAGAATTTCGTAACTTCACATAATTTCATTCCGCTCTTTAGTAAATTTGTTCTAACAACATGGATTGCTAAGTCTTTATCTCCCAGATTAAACCAGCTATAAGTAGGAATTATTTTAGTTATCATTGAATGAAAATTAAAAGTATCATTCTTAATTCCCCATCCTCTTTCATCATCTATCATGCCTGTAGCTGCATAAAGAATTGAATCCAAATCAGGACTTATGTGCAAACCATATATTTCTATATCGTCTGCTACGTTTACAATAGCATTTATTTCTTTTGGAACATACGAATGTAAGAATCCCTCAAAGAGTCTTCTTCCTCCAGTCCCACCTGTTAATATCGCAATCATCTATAATTTTTTGTAATTTTTTATTTAAGATAATATCGTTAAGTTATTATTAAATGAAGGGTAGAAAATATCGTGTCGCAAAAAGCCATTTCATGGACGAACATAATCATAATTTTAAACATAATAGTCTTTCTGATCACTGTTGCTACAGCGAACTTATTTTCTGTAACTTTGAAACTAGATCATGTTGAAATTTTATATAAGGCAAGTCCTGAAGAGGTTTTATTCGGAACAGCTCAAAAAAGCTCATTACCTGATAACGTATATAGAATACCTATTTCTGGTCTACAATTTTACTTAAGTCAAATTAATTTCTTTGTGATCAATTTTCACTTCTATTGGCAACTCATTACTTCGATGTTTGTTCATTTTGGGATTGTACATTTATCATTTAATATGCTTGCTTTATTCTTTTTTGGAAGCGCTGTAGAGTATAGTTTCGGAAGAAAAGGATTCCTTATTATTTATTTCATATCAGGTTTATTTGGAAATTTAGCATCGCTTTTTCTATTAAAATATTTGCCATTCACAGGTGCTGCAGATTTAACTCCTTCAGCAGGAGCTTCGGGCGCAATATTTGGCTTACTAGGAGCTATAGCAATTGCAGGAAGGATGAGTGGAAGATTAGGATCAGCAATTGGATATGCTTTATTAATACTTTTGATCAATTCATTCATTCCAGGAGTCAATCTATTTGCCCATTTATTTGGATTTCTAGGTGGCATACTTTCAGGGTATATAATGATAAAAATTGCATTGCGAAAAAGATATGAAGCTAAATTACTTGAAACCTAATTCTTGCATCTACAACTTTTATGTTAGATTCATAAATGAAGACAGGATTTAAGTCCATTTCGATTATCTCAGGATTCTCTTCGACTAATGAAACAACTTTTTCTAAATTTTCTATTAAAATATTCAAGTCATACTTCTTACCCCTTGAATTTTTCAAGATCAAACCTAGTTTTGTTTCATCTATGAGTTCAAAAAGGTCTTTTTTGTTCACAGGTAAAACCTTAAAGCTAACATCTTTAAAAGCTTCAGTATAAATACCGCCTGTACCGAACATAATCACATGACCGAATACAGGATCTTTAATCACGCCTATTATTGCTTCAATTCCTGGCTTAGATTGTTCTTCAATTAAAATACCTTCAAGAGGTATAGATTTTTCTTGAGCAATATCTGTGAGCTTTTTATATGCTTTGATTAATTCATCTTTCCCGTTTATTCCTAATATTACACCGCCTATTTCGCTCTTATGAATTGCTTTTGGAGAAGTTATCTTAGCTACACAAGGAAAATTGAGCTCGTTTATTATTTTATCTATTTCTTGTTCGTTTTTAACTAAATAGAATTTTGTTGTAGGAATCCCATATTCTTTTAATATGCTTTTTGATTCATATTCAAAAAGAAAATCTCTTCCTTCATTTTTTGCCTTATTTAAAAATGCAAGGAAATTATTTCTTCTCATATCAGAGAATACTTAATTCTAGAATATTCATAAAGCGCATAAATTCCTGTTGCAGCTCTTTCAGGAGTTGTATATGAGGGTATTCCGTTGTTTTCAATTATTCGAGATATCCTTTCAGTCAATCCTCCTCCTACAGTTATCGTAACAATAGGCTTTCCCAACTCTTTTGCATAATAAACATAATCTAAGACTTCGAAATCCAATTGAGGAGTCTGAAATTCTAAGCAAATAACCAATGAGTGAATGTAATCGAGATTTGCAATCTTATTTATTGCTAATCGATAATGCTCAGCTGTAGCATTGGCCGTCAAATCTACTGGATTCCTAACAGAAGCACCTGCAGGTAGATTGTTTCTCAAATAGGTTTTAGTTTCTTCATCTAGCTCAGGAATTGATAAGCCTCTTGATTCAAGAGCATCTACAGCCATAATTCCTATGCCTCCTGTATTAGAAATTACCGCAACATTTTTACCAGCTGGAAGAGGTTGCATGGCTAGAGCTTTAGCCATATCGAACATTTCTTGTATGTTTTCAGCTTCTATAACCCCTGCTTGTTTAAAAGCAGCTTTGTACACGCTATAAGAACCTGCCATAGCTCCTGTATGAGACATTACAGCTTTACTAGAAGCTTCAGTCTTACCTCCTTTTACAACTATGATTGGTTTTTGTAATGCTGTAAATTTGCATGCTTGTATGAATTTCTTTCCTTTACTCTCGTCTAAGCCTTCAATATATACTAAAATTACTTTTGTTTCTTCATCATAAGCTAAATATTGAATTAGATCAGCTTCATCTATATCAATTCTATTACCATAGCTTACTCCTTTTGCAACTCCAATATTTTCTTTAGCCATCCAATCTAAGAAAATAGCCATGACTGCACCACTTTGAGATATTATTGATATGTTACCAGGTTTAGGTTTTTCCATCCTAGTTTCAGGCAAGAAAAGCATGTCCAAACCGCTATAATTATCGAATATTCCCATGCAATTTGGACCTATGACCCTTATTTTGGATTTATTTATGATTTCCTTAAGTCTCTCTTCTCTTTTCAATCCCTCACCTCCAACCTCTTTGAAGTTAGCACTTATTATAACAGCTACTTTTACACCTGCTTTGATGCACTCTTGTAGTACGTTCTCAACCAATTCTGCTTTAACTACTATAATAGCTAAATCGATTTCTTCTGGAACATCTAGAATGCTAGGATATGTTATTCTTCCTAAAATTACTTTAGTATTAGGATTAACAGGATAAACTCTTCCTTTAAATCTTCCTTTTATTAAATTGTTGAATATTGTATATCCAATCTTGCCTGGAGTACCAGAGGCTCCTATAACTGCAACAGTCTTAGGATTGAAAGCAGCATTTAAGCTCTTCAATAAAGAGATTTGGCTCATTATTATGTTTAAGCAAAGGAATTAAAAAGCTTATGCAAGCAGAATTTTGAATAATACGCAATCTTTTAAAATCATAATATTGTTCTGTATAATATAATTATTTAAATTGTTATAATATTTTTAGATTATAATAAGATATTTACAGATTACCTAAGAGTTTATTACTTCGCTTCCAGAAATTGTTCAGCTTCTGTAGATTCCTTCATTGCAGTCGTCGATGCAACTCCTCCAGACACCACTGCTAATACAAGATCGAAATATTCTGTTCCAACTTCTTTTTGATGACTCACCGCAGTATAGCCTTCAGATTGAGCTTGGAATTCTAATTCTTGTAATCTTACATATGCTGAAATCCCTTCAGCCTTGTATGCCTTTGCTAGCTTGAATGTGTAATAGTTTATCAAGTGCCAACCAGCTAACGTTATGAATTGGAACTTGTATCCCATTTCTCCTAACTGATCCATGAATTTTTTAATCTTTGAATCGTCTAGGAATTTCTTCCAGTTAAATGATGGCGATAGATTATATGCTAATAGTTTTCCTGGATAATGAGCACGAATAGCTTCTGCAAATTGTTTTGCCTCTTCCAAATCTGGCTTAGATGTTTCAAACCATAATAAATCTGCATATGGTGCGTAAGCAAGCGCTCTAGTAATAGCATATTCAATACTTCCTTTAATTTCATAATAGCCTTCTATGGTTCTTCTACCTGTTAAGAATTCATTATCTCTTTCATCTATATCATTTGATAAATATTTCGCATTCGTAGCGTCTGTCCTAGCAATTATTACTGTAGGTACTCCTAAAACATCGGAAGCCAATCTTGCAGCGTTCAATACTCTTATAAAGGCACTTATAGGAAGTAGAACCTTCCCTCCTAAATGACCGCATTTTTTCTCCGATGCTAATTGATCCTCAAAGTGAACACCTGCTGCACCTGCTTCTATTAGAGCTTTTGTCAATTCAAAAGCATGTATAGGGCCTCCAAAACCTGCTTCGCAATCTGCAATAATTGGTAATAGATAATCAATATCATGTTTACCTTCAATCCAAGATATCTGATCTGCCCTTAATAAGGCATTGTTCAATCTCCTTACCAAATTAGGGACGCTATTTGATGGATATAAGCTTAAATCAGGATAAGTCTGATTAGCTAGGTTATTATCTGCAGCTACTTGCCAACCGCTTACATAGATAGCTTTCAGCCCTGCTTTAGCCATCTCTACTGCTTGTGAACCTGTCAATGCACCAAACGTCGCTAAATAAGATTCGGTATTCAATAGATTCCAAAGCTTCTGCGAAGTTAATTTAGCTATTGTATATTCAATTCTAATCGATCCTCTTAACTTAACAACATCTATAGCTTTATAATTCCTTTTTATACCTTTCCATCTAGGATCTTCTACCCATTCCTGTTCTAGTTTTTTTGCTTCTTCACCCCATATCTCTCTTACATTCATTTTAGGCTTTATTAGTATCATACTTTAATAGTTATATAAATCTTTAATGTGAACAATATTTTAACAGAACTTGTTTAAAAATAATATTAGTTAACGTCAGCATTCCTTAATAGCAAAAATGTGCATAATAACAAACATGCTCTAAAACATTTATAATCTATAGTAGACAAAGTATGACTAAAATCTCTTAACTTAAGCTTTATTTATCATGAATATGAAAATTAGAGTTCATAGACGTCTTAAACTAATATCGTCTTTCCAAGCTTAACATTCTCAATAATAATTTGAGTATAATGTTTCAAAATATTAGTATTTGATCCTTAGTAATAATCGTAGATGTAATCATATAATTCTAAAATAGATTTATCCAATTCACCTCTCCTCACTTTATCTTCTACAATTTCTCTAAAAGAAAATAAACTATCCATTACCTTCAATCTATTCTCTGGATCTAAGGGAGAAAGGATGAAGAGTATTCTTCCACCATTCATTATGTATTTTGGATATAGCAATTGCTTCATCAATATTTCCATAATAACTGGTGCCATTGCTCTATCGAATCTAGGAGCTAAATCAATAAGCTCTTTTTCTATCTCAATTGGACTAATGTTGAATATTTTCGCTAGTTCCTGAGACGCCTCTTTAGAAGACAATTCTCTAAAAGGTCCTGAACTATAAGCTTTTGATACGATCTTATATACTTCTTTTATGAGATGATCATCTTTTACTTTTCCAAAACGCTCTATTAATCTTTTAGCTACCCTTATATCTTGCTCTCTGTAAAAATCATACGTCCACTCAAAGTGCAACTTCCATAAATTCTCAAAAATATCTTTTACTTTTGTCCCTTTGCTAACCTTAAATACTTCTTCAGCAGGGATTACGCCGTCTTTAGTTAATTTAGGACCTTTAATATATCCTTCCTTAGTTATTTTAGCATCTTTATTTATTACACTCCAAAGCCAAGAAGTAAATATTCTATATGTTGCTAGATCATTCATAAATCTCTGCTTTAGTTCATAATCATCTATTGCTGCAGCCAAGTTACCATTAAGTAATTGGAAACCATAGTTTGCAGCCATATAAAAGGCATGCTGAACGTGCTCAGGTGTAATTTCCCCTTCAGGAATATCATACAATGCATACCAGAGATCTTTTCCTCCCCACAATTCTTTGTTGAAGAATAATTTTTCCGGCGTGTCGATCATATCCTTTGTTATGAGCCAAGGAGTGATTTCACCCTTCTCATTAATGAGACCTAATTTTTGGAAAAGCGCAATTTCTTCGGTTGTTAATCCACTCTCTACGCTAGGTAGTTTTGTTCCTTCAACATCAATATACTGAACAGGCGCAGTTATCATTTCATGTAGTTCTTCTAAACTTGCCCTCAAAGGTTTATTTCCTGCATCTACATAGGCTTCTTCCTTAGTCGCAACCCAGCTCTGTCTAAACATGTCATAGAGCTTGCCTTTTACTTTTCCGCTAATTATATCCTTAAGAGTAATTTTATCTGCAATCTTTTCCTCTGTAAAAAATATTAGCCCTATTAATCTTTCTCTTAGCTTATCCAGCTTTATGCTCCTTAATGCCTTTGCATTATATTTATATCTTCCAAAAGGATCAGTTTGCTGATATAGCATCACTGCAGCCATGCCTCCTACTGGAGCTGCATCTGCTTCTCCATTCTTTGCACCGGCTAATAACATCATTAGCGCATTGTACTTTTGATAAGCCATCATGTTTGGTGAAGTCATAGTAATGTTTTGAGGATCGGGAAGGACTTTTTCTTGAAGCCACATTTCAATTAGACTACCCAAATAATCCCATCTACCGTTATTCGACTTGATCAATCTTTCTCTGAAAATCCATAATATGACTGGAAAGAATCTTCCTGCATTTACTTCCTCATAAAGAAGAGCAATTTTCAACGTGCCAATTTTAAGTCCTAACTTAGATTCTATCTTTCTAAGTATTTTCTCCACTAATAGAGCTTCATCAGGTGTTTGTATTTTTGGCAAATAAAAATATACACTAGAACCTGCACTTTTCAGACTCTCATAGTTATTCCAGCCTCCCATGGTATTCAAAGGAATGAAAACAGCAGATACAATTATAGCTGGTACAGGCTTGCCACCAAATGTTATATCAAAATCAAGAACATGTAAACCAGGAAGTCTGTGAAAAATGGCAGGCCATTTCTCTCTAGGTTTGTTTAAGCTATAGATTTTTCCTTTCTCATGATAATAACTTGGAGCTTTACCAGAAAGAAAATGTTTTACGTTTTTTCTAGCTTCCCATACATCTGCGATTTCTTTGCCTGAAGCATATGGAACATACCATGCAGGTGAGGCATCTTCTTCATCTTCCATGGCTGATGCTACATCTGCATTTATTTGATGATAAGCTCTGCTTAAAGGATACCATGGTCCAGTGATTTCTAATCCTGGATTTTTAAGAGGATGCACATCATTTGGTATTGGCACATTTGCATTTAATCTCCATGCTAGCTTAGATTGTATCCCAAGGAAATTATCCATCATGCCTTGAATGATTTCTCTGAAAGTTCTTTTATTTCCGTCAGCATCCATAAACAATTCATCAAAAGCAGGGAAAGAACCCTTAACTGCTACAGGTTCCTTAGATTCTAACCATTTTCTTCTCTTGTTAATTATTCTCCTTATCTCTTCGCCGAATTCCTTTACAAGCTCTTCAATTAAATTTTCAACACTAACAATTCTTTCATTTATCTTTTTATCTCCGAAGAGATCACTATATTTTTGATATACTTTTTCAGGAATTTTTAATTCCGATGACACTTATCAAAATTTTAATTAAAATATATTAAATTGAAGTGTGCAATGAGTTTAAATTATGGGATAAAACTAGGTAAAGGGAGGCCTCGCGTTGAACCCCAATATTTTATATCTAATCTAGAATTTCCAAATAAAGCTATCTTAGTTTTTACAAATACAATGGTTAATGCAATAAAAAAATTAACTAAACCAATCGATGAAATTAAATATCCAAGTAATTATCCGTATAGAGTGATGTATAAAGATGCCAAACTGTCTGTTTTGGGACCATGTTATGGAGCTCCTGCAACAATAGTTGCTTTCGAAATAGCCATTGCACATAAAATAAATAAGTTTATAATTGTTGGTGAAGCTGCTGCTATAGATCCTAGAGTTAAGCTTACAGATTTGGTTTTGCCTATATGGGGAATTAGAGAAGAAGGGACGAGCTATCATTATAAACCTCCTGATTACATACCTAAGTTAAATAATTATATACAAAATGAGTTGATAAACACTATAAAAGAAAGAGGATATGAAAACAAGTTACATATTGGAGGAGTTTGGAGCATAGATGCATTTTTTAGAGAAACTGAAGATAAGATAGAGGAATATAGAAATAAAGGAATATTATGCTTAGATATGGAATCTACTGCTTTGATGACAGTTGCAGATTATAGAAACGTAGATATTGCAATTTTGCTAGTAATTTCTGATTTATTATATGGCGAGAAATGGATAAGCAGTTGGAGAACTGAAGAGCTAAGAGTAATGGAGGAAGAAGCTGTTCATATTGCTTTAGAAACAATATATAAATTATAACGAATTCGAAAAATATGAAGAAGGAATAATTTTATGAAATCCTTTCTTAGCATGAAGATATTAATAATAAGTAGTGAGCTTAAAGATATAATGGTTTAAAAAGTTAATTATGCATACATGGGTTAATTATAATCTTTAATTAACGCCAATATCTAAATTGCAATACATTCTCCTACTATCGAAAAATACTCATAACTATTCGATAACCTTATTTTGCTCAATAACAACATAATTCCTATCCAATGGAAAAAATAGTCATCGCAATTGGAGGTAATGCAATCGAAGAAGTTAGTGCTTTATATAAAGTTTGTGCACAAATTGCTCTATTGCATGAAAGGGGCTTTAAATTGGTTTTAACACATGGAAATGGGCCTCAAATCGGAGAATTGCTACTTATGCACGAGGCTGTAAAAAATAAAGAAAGCTTAGATACGTTAGTTGCCATGACTCAAGCTCAAATTGGCTATAAAATCCAACAAGCCTTGCAATATTATCTCAAAAGCAATGATAAGATATATGTGATAATAACAAGAGTGTTAGTTGATAGAAAGGATGAAGCATTCTTGAATCCTACGAAGCCTATAGGGCCTTTATATGACGAAGAAGAAGCCTTGAAACTAATTAATCAAGGATATACGTTGAAAAAGGTTACGATGGGAGATAAGATAGGATATAGAAGAGTTGTACCTTCTCCAAGACCTATCTCAATCTTAGAGATAAATGCAATTAAGAAACTAAGTGAAGAAGGAATTGTGATATCTTGCGGAGGCGGAGGAATACCTGTTGTAATTAATGAGAAAGGATATATTGAAGGTATTGAAGCAGTAATAGATAAAGATTTAACTAGCTCCTTGTTAGCAAGCGAATTGAAATACGATAAACTTTTAATAGCTACAAATATTGAGAAAGTTAAACTGAATTTCATGAAGGAAAATGAAAAGAGCATAGATGAAATGAGTTTAGAAGAAGCTAAAAAATATCTTGATGAAGGACACTTTCTTGAAGGTAGTATGAAGCCAAAGATAATTGCATGTATAAAATTTTTAGAAAATGGAGGAAAGCAAGCTATAATTACATCAACCGACAAGATATTAGAAGCAATATACGGTAATGCAGGAACAAAAATCACTAAGTAAATTCGTTCCTATCATACTTTATGTAATATATGGTTTACTCATAACTTATCCATTGATATTCATAGGAATATATGCATACAGCTTAAATGGGATTTTGGCAACAGCTTTGATATATGCTGCTTCTGCTTTTTCAATGGGAATAACTCCAATATTCATTGCACCGATTTCAGATAAAACAGGCTATAGATTGAGATATGCAATAACTTCTTTGTTGATTGGATCAACGATGCTTTTACTTTCTACTTTCTTTGAAGACAATAGAATAATCACTATTTTGATTCTAATACTTGCTTCTGCAATATTGCAGATCGGTCAGCCATTGTTTGTTTCTTATGAAACAGAAAGAAGTAAACAAATGGGAAGCTCGGTAGGTAAAGTTTTTCTTTATATAAACTTAGGTTATTTTATAGGAAGCATATTATTTGGATTTATAATTTATTACTTAAGTTTCAGAGTTACATCAATTTCAATAAGTCTATTAGGTATTTTAATATCAATAATTTTTTTATTTTTTAAAGAAGAACGAATTTATAATCCAAATTATCATGATATTAATATAATTAAATTATTTAAAGCTACATCGAAAATTACTTTGATATACTCTATGCTTGTGTTTGCACCTGCTTTTGTATATTCTATAGTGCCTGTATATTATGTAACTGTACTGAAGGGTAGCGTGTTAGATTGGGGATTAGTTAATGCACTCTCAACATTAGCAGGCATGATAACTTCACCCTATATAGGTAATCTCGTAGATAGATTGGGCACAAAAAGAGTGTTATTGATAGGTTCAATATATTACCCGGCTTATTATGCAACGTTGCTAATTTATCCAGACTTAATTATATTTGCTATATTTTACGCAATGCCATTTTGGTTATTCATTTGGATACCATTATTCTCACATTCAGCATTGATAAGCGAGAAATTCGATAGAGCTACATATGTTTCAAACATGAACTTATTAATTGGATTATTTAGAACTTTAGGAGGGATAGTCGCAGGTATTCTGCTATCTTTTGTAGATATAACAGCTTTCTTATTATTCGCCACAATTATAAGCATAGCTATACCTCTCATATTACTTTTCTCTAAATGAATTATTCTACACAGCAACTCATCATGCTAATATTCCTTAAAAATGATTGAGCTGCCAACTTTATGCTCTCTGAAAGTGTTGGAAATGCATGAACAGTATCGATGATATCATTTATTGTCAATCCTAATTTTATGGCCAAGGCTCCTTCAATTATATATTCTGAAGCCATATAACCTAAAACATGAAGCCCGACAATTTTACCGCTATTAGGATCAGCAACTATTTTTATTAATCCTTCTTCGTTCATAATTAAAGCTTTAGGTACATCTTTGAATCTTACAATGTTGCATACACAACTTCCAAATTTGTTTACAAACTCATGCTCCAAATATCCTACTGATGCAAGTTGTGGATTCGTGAAAACAACCCATGGGACATGATTATAGTCAATCGTTGATTTTATACCAAAAATGTTATTCGCAGCAATCACTCCTTCTCTAGCTGCTAATGTTTCGAGCATTAATCTCTTAGAAACACAATCACCTGCAGCATATATTTTAGGATTGCTTGTTTGCATCATTTCATTTGTTATGATAAAACCTCTTTTATCTGCAACGACATTAGCCTTATCTAATCTTAGTTCCTCTGTATTTGGATTTCTTCCTGTTGCAACTAAGATTTCATCAACTTCTAAAAATTCTTTTCCTTTGGCAGTCAATACTTCCAAAATTTTAGAACCCGACTTCTGTTCAATTCTTGAAATTCGAGCTTTTAAATAAAATTTCATTCCTTCTTCTTCAAGAATATTCATTAAATATTTTGAAAGTTCAGGTTCAGCTTGAGGAACTATTCTATCCATCGCTTCTATGACGAAAACTTGTGATCCAAAATGTTGAAAAGCTTGGCCTATTTCTAATCCTATTGCTCCTCCTCCTATTATAGCTATCCTAGAAGGCAAGTTATTTATTTCCCAAATATTGTTGCTAGTAAAGAAGTTAACTTTATTTAAACCTTCTATATTAGGTATGCTAGGCCTTGAACCAGTAGCGATTATTATATTTTCAGCGCTGAAATTTTTTCCATTAACTTCTATTTCATTATTCGAAATAAATTTTGCTTTTCCTTCAATATATTCGATGTTAGGATATGCTTTTAGAACATCTTCATATTTTGTTTTCCTTAAACTTAAGACAAAATTTCTTAAACCCTCCATTACTTCTTTGAAGTCTAATTTTGCTTTTTCCAATACTAAACCTTGATATTTTTTCTTATTTGAATAGAAATAAGAATGAGAAATTTCAAGCAAATACTTTGAAGGAATGCAACCTACATTAACACAAGTTCCTCCTATAGGTCCTATACCTACCATTAATATGCTAGCTGTACCTTCGCTTAGTTCTGTAGCCTTAATTGCTGCAGCGAACGAAGCTGCTCCATTTCCTATAATAATTAAATCATATCTCTTAGCCATACAATACTATAAAAAATAAAGTATTTAAACTATAAAGTTTATAGTTTGATAGTAATGGAGGTGGATAACGTTATTTGCCTTTGTCCTATTGAAGGTATAATAGATTTAATAGCAAAAAAATGGTCTTTGTTGATAATTAACGAACTAGGTAATCATGGAAGTCTGAGATTCAATGAATTGATGAGGGAATTAAGACCAATAACGCCTAAAATGCTATCAGACTTATTAAAAGAATTAACTAAAGAAGGACTTGTAAAAAGAAAAACTTATAATACAATTCCTCCGAAAGTTGAATACAGCCTCACAGAAAAAGGAAAAGAATTGAGAAAAGCAATAATTCCATTGATTCAATGGGCTTTCAATTATGAAGGAGCTGTTTTAGCGCATTGTTCATGTAGCCTCATCGAAAAAGGTAAGCCAGTGAATATAAAATTTCAAACATGATAATTATTGATAAATAACTAAATTATTTAATTTTTTAGAAATTATATAAAGTTTCATACATTTTTATAATGTAGCAACTATAATTTTTGATAGTATATAATTTAAATAGATGAAAACTAAATAAAATTTTATGAGAAACGAAGCCTTTCAATTAATCAAAGATGTATTAATAGAGAGAAAGAAAGAATTTATTACGATCATCTCTGCATACGTAATATTCTACATGTTTTCAACAGGAATGATATCTTATGTCAACTACGATCTTAGCCGTGTGATTTCTTATTTTCCGTATGTATCAATGAGCAATTTAGGAATTGCAATAGCACTATCTAATCATTGGCTCATTGTTATTTATTATTCAAACTTAATAGCGATGATAGCTACTGGTTTTTTGATCACTTTAAACATTCTATTGTTACTTTATAGCAGAAAATATGCATGCTGTCAAGTAAATAAAAAGGAGAAAGTAACTTTGGCAAGCAGTTCATGGCTTGCTGCAATACCTGCTATACTTGGAACAGTTGCATGTTGTGGTGGAGGATTAATTCTTGCTCTAATAAGCGTTGTAGGAACTGCAATTATACCTATCATATCCTTTTTAATACAATACAACTTTCAAATTTCCTTAATATCCATTGGTGTTCTTTTATTAACTAACTACATAACACTTAGAAGGCTCCTTTCTAGAAATGGAAAAAGTTGAATTAAAAGAATTCGTCGTAGAAAACATTACTTGTAATCTGTGCGTTAAAATAATATCGAAATACATATCAGCTATTTCAGAAATTCAAGAAATTATTCCAGACTACAATAAAAAGATAGCGAAAATAATTCTAAAACATCCTAAAAGTAAAAAAGAAATAGAAAGAGCATTAGAAGAAGCATCTAAAAGCACATTCGGATTTCATAATTACAAACTACTTGAGAACTAGTTCGTCTAAGAAAACCCAATGTTATGTTAACTTTATTCATCTAATCCTTATTCAGATGAATGAAGATAACTTTATGAACATTTCTAACTTCTTTTAGTTCTGGAACGATAAGGAATTACTTCTAGAATAGCTCATTTCTTCTCTTCTTAAATGGGTTTGTTGTTCATATTATCAATAATTTCAGATTTACCACATATGTGGTAAAATATTTATACCGGATAGCTTATCTTTATTATAAAATGGCAAAGTATAAATGCGAAAGCTGTAATGTTGAATTCAAGACAGAAAAAGAATTAAAAGAACACTTAGAAAGAGAACATAAAGAGCATAGAGAGCATAGACATGAACACTCTGGAATACATTGTTGTTAAAAATCAATAAATAATTATAAAAAAATAAATTTTTTATGGAAAAGAAAAGTAAATTTATTAATACTAATATACAAGTAAAATGTTCAAAATGCAATCAAATAGGTAAATTCGTGATTAGGGTACGATTTAAAAAGGGATTCGAATGCTACATATATCATGGTAGCTGGCCTAAGATCATAAAACATAGTGTCTCTTGCAAAGATTATGATGAATATTTCAAAAAATATATCGATATCTTCTATAAATTATAGTTTAAATCCAACTATTTTATCCATAGTTGACATGATTTGTCTTCTCTTTGAATCTTCAAGCTTTGTTAAGCTTTCCATCATACTACTAATTATCGTTTTTCTATTATAATCATCCAATTCTGAAACTTTAGAAAACATTATCTTCATTACTTTGTATCTAATCTCATCATTTACTGATGCAGCTTTAT
>Ga0079997_104074_pt1 | contig 48441 bp, 47 predicted proteins | sample PerSpoCPS_CMetaG_FD_69200 | JGI IMG/M metagenome (GOLD analysis project Ga0079997, IMG submission 69200) | Archaeal communities from Yellowstone National Park, Wyoming, USA - Perpetual Spouter C (PS_C) MetaG (SPADES assembly) (version 2) | ecosystem: Environmental > Aquatic > Thermal springs >... | reverse complement strand
GCCGATGCAACCCCCGCAGGCTGACCCGCTCCTGGTAGGCCCGCAGAATCTGCTCCTTCTGCGCCTCCGTATACCGCACCTTGGGCTCCAGGACCCCATAGGCCCCACAGGCCTTGCAGTGGTACTGCTGGTTCCCGTATCGATTCCGTCCGTTCTTGACGATGTCCACACTCCCGCATCGACGGCACCGGTAAATCCGGGTCTCCTGAATCATGGCACCCCTCCGAGGGAGGATTCCCTTTATGATACATCACTTACAAAACGATCGCTACCGTAAAGATTTCCCGCAGACCCGAACGAGCCGAAACTTCCAGCTTGGGCGTGCCGCCGGCCAGAACGACGGCACAGTTCATGGAAGTCCAGGAATTCTTACAGCCCTGCATTTCCTCGAGGGTCGCCGCCAGTTCCTTCAGAAAGGGCTCCGAGTTGACCAGGGACCAGCGGGCGTGCCGCTGGGCCAGGGATTGAAACTGTTCCCAGTCAAAGTCCACGTTGGCCGACTGGAGAAACTCGATAAGGAGTTGAAAGGGACGCCGGTCCGACCGCAGGGCGACGATTTGACGCAGGGCTTGGTCCAGTACTTCCTGAAAGTAGGGGTTCTCAAAAAGGTCCACGAGGGTATCCTTTTTCGGCATTGTTTCCATCCGGTTCGGTCCATCCTCCCCGACGGGGGCATTGGAAGCGGCTGAGTTCATTGTGTAGCATAAGCTCCCCCGGACGCAAGAGCGACGTCGCCGGTTATGGGCACCTTGGGAAGGTTCCGGGGCCTAAAGCCGGGGGAGGAAGCCGACGATGTATCGGCGGGCCGTTGGGATAGGCGTCGGAGCCCTCGCCTATGGCCTGATCCTTTGGGGTATGCAGACGGTCCTCCCGGCCGGGGCCCTGATCCGGGCCCTATGGCACGCTGGCCGAGCCCCGCTTCCCGTCGGCCGGGAGACCCTTTCGATGGCCGAGGGATGGGCCGTCGACCGCTGGTTCTCCCACGTGGCCCGCCCTGGCCGACCCTGTGTCGTCGTCATCCACGGCCTTACGCCGGACGGAAAGGACGATCCCCGCCTCCAGGACTTTGCCCGAGCCCTGGCCTGGAGCGGGTTGGATGTCTATGTCCCCCATGTACCGGCCCTCGCCGAATTCCGGTTGGACCCCCGGGTCGTCGTTCAGATGAAGGGCCTATTTCAGGAAGTCGAGGGTCGATGCCCCGCATGGGCGTTGATCGGCATCAGCGTCGGTGCCGGACCGGCCCTGCGCGCCCTTTGGTCCGAACCCCGATGGCCCCGCCTGCGGGCAGTAGCGACCGTCGGAGCCTACGCCGACGCGTGCCATCTGATGGCCGTGGGGCTAATCGGCGAACGCCTGTACGGATGGGACGTGGCCAGCGTCCGGTCGGCCCTCCGCCAAGCCCTTACCGACTGGGGCCGAACCCACGGATGGTCGGACGAGACGACCCACCGTCAGACCGAACGTCTGCTCGCCGCTCGGTCGGTCGAAGAAGTCTCGGCCTGGTGTCGGCAGGCCCCGCCGGACCTGCAGGCCGTACTCCGGGAGCTCTCGCCCATCGCCCACGTTGCCCGTCCCTGGAACGTGCCGACGTGGATCCTGCACAGTCCGGCAGACCCTGCCATTCCTATCGAGGAGTCCCGCCGCCTCGCCCGGGCCTTGGCATCGCCGACCGTCCGATTCGTGGAAGTCCCTGCCCTGACGCACGTCGAGGCCGACGTCCCCTCCAGGCACGCATGGCGGGCTTGGCAACCCCTCTGGAATGCCGCGTGGGGATTTTATCGAGCCTTGGATTGAAAGACGGAACGCGGCGGAACCCCCTGAGAGCCCCACCTGGCCTCATTCTTTGGTGAAGATCAACTGCTTGATGCCGTGTTTGTAAACGATGCGGATCTCATCCTTTAAGAGGACGGTTAACGTAAACTGGTCCTCCCGGAGTAGGGTGACCTGAAGAGTTTCCCCGGTCATGAGCTCTAAGATCACGGCCTTTCGGGTCTCGATGGCTTGCCGCACCAGGTTGCTGAAACCAAACTGGGGACCGCCGATGGCCGGATAGCCGCCTCCCGGACGCGGAACCGGCTTGGGCCGCATTTGAGGCGGGCGCCCGCCGGGCACACCCGGCCCCCCACTCTGCTGGGCCACCATGAAGCGCCTCCTCATCGGGATGCATCCCCTTATTTTGGGTCGGGGACCGTGAAAAGGCAAATACTGCCGCCTTTCCAGGTATCGGTGTTCGGTACGGGTGCCAGGTTTCAGGTCCCGGGTACCGGATTCGGTGTCCGGCCTTCGGCCTGGACGAAGGATGCGGGAAGGTCGTACCTCCCTCACCCCTCATCCCTCCACGGCCGAGGGCCAGACACCGAGCCCAACGCGCACGCCGGGTCTGCATCCTGTATCTTGTATCTTGCATCCTGCATCCTGTATCCTGCATCCATAGCTTAACCAAGCACTACCGGGCTTATTATTGAACTTCTCGTTGTCCAAGCTCGTGAAGTCGGGCGATATCCACCGGCTACCCATGATAAAAGTGACGAGGTGACGGAGTGACGAAGTGACGGAGCGACGATGAGGAGCTGGGATACGCAGAAGGCATTCTACTATGGAGAACCTTGGAACTTTTCAACACGAAGGTCAGCAGTCATAGTTTGACTGGAACCCCTGGGGTCGAGTCGTGGGTCCGGCGGGGATGTATGGGACTTCGAGCCGTCACTGAGGACCTGAAAGCCGGCCTGATCCATTTGCGGCTTCACTTTTCGGTCGTCCTCCTGCCCCTGTTTCTGTGGGGATTCCTCCTGACCGGGCGCCGCCCGACGTCGGCCTTCGGGCTTGGGCTCCTCATCGTTCACGTCTTCCTGTACGGCGGGGCGAACGCCTTCAATTCCTACTTCGACCGGGACGAGGGTCCCATCGGCGGGCTTTACCGGCCGCCGCCGGTATCGGGCGGGACGCTGGCCGTGGCCCTCTTCTGCAAGGCCGCCGGGCTCCTCCTCAGCCTTTGCCTCGGGTGGGCCTTCGTCGGGGTTTACCTGGCGTTCGTCGTTTTGTCGGTCCTGTATTCGCACCCCCGCACGCGCTGGAAGGCCCGACCGATCCGGAGCGTCCTGACGGTCGCCGTCGGACAGGGGGGCCTCGGCTTTCTGGCCGGGTGGCTCTGCGGGCGGAGTCTGGGGGAGGCCCTGACGACGGGTCGGGCCTGGATCGGGATGGCGGCGGCCATGCTCTTTACGGCCGGCCTGTATCCCGTTACGCAGGCCTATCAGGTCTCGGAAGACGCCCGGCGGGGGGACCGGACGTTTGTCGTCCGGTACGGCCTTCGGGGTGCGTTCCGCCTGGCGAGGGTCCTCCTCGGCCTGGCGGGATGCCTCCTGGTCAGCGTGGTCGCCGTTTCCTTCACGGTCTATGAGGCGGTCGGCCTGGCCCTATACGTTGGGGCCGGCCTATACGTCCTGAGTCGTCTCGAACGGACCCTGCCGCGTGGGTCCCTGCGGACCAACTATCGGGCCGTCATGGGCCTCGTGTATGGAAACGGCCTCATCTTCACGGCCTATCTGGCCGTCCGCATCGGGCTGGGCACGAATCCTTTCGGATAGAAGCGATGAAGGCAGTCGGGGCATTATCCGGCCACACGGCAATAGGGCAGGAAGGCAGTAAGGCAGTAGGGCAATAAGGCAATAAGGCAGTAAGGCAATAGGGCAGTAAGGCAATAAGGCAGTAGGGCAGTAAGGCAGTAGGGCAGTAAGGTGCCGGGTTCCGGATGTCGGGTACCCGGCACCGTATTTGGTTTCCGGCCCTCGGTCTGGACGAAGGGCCGGGAAGGTCCCATCTCCCTTCCCCCATCTCTCCACGGCCGAAGGCCGGATACCGAGGACCGACTCTTGAAGGAACCCGCTCTGACAAGCGGGGCTTGGATTCGTTGTCCCACCTGCCAGCTTGGGAACAGACCCCGCCTGGGCCGATGGACTTGACGGGAGAGCTCCATCCGATAGAATAGGAACTGCCGCTTTTGGGGGTCGTCGGATGCAGAATCGGCGGTGGGTCCACGCAACGACCGTCTTCCTGGTCGGGGGGATCGCCTTGCGGGTTTTCCTCTGGGGAGTGGCGGTCTATGGGGCGTCGGCCCACGCCTGCGGGTGTAGCGACGGCGTCTGCTGTTGCCATCCCACCTCTTCGGTGCCCCGCCTTGAACCCTGTCGCTGGAAGAATTACCTCGAAGCGGGGAGCCTTCTAACTCCGGGCCTCGAACCCTCGCTCTTCCTGGGGCTCCCTGAGCCGCCTGCCCTCTTTGGGGGCGGGGTCGGAATCTTTCGACCCTCCTTCGCAAATCCTCCCGACTTGCCGGAACCGCCTCCCCGGCCTGACGTCTGATTTTCCATCCATCCTCTCGGGGTCGGTCTGGGATCCGTCAAAGACGGGTGCCGCTTCGGAGACGCCTCGGTAGGGGGCGTTTCCGGCGTCCGCAACGCGGTGCCCGTGGGGGTCACCATTCTTTAGGGTCTTTCCCTCGGGCCGCCTGCGGACGGCTTCCATAAACCCATCAGTTTAACCTGCCTGGGGAGGTTACCCATGAACTCTCGGTCGACGCTTCCACGGCACCGGATGCTCCTTCTCCATGGAGCGTCCCGAATCGGCTTCTTTGTGCTCTCGGGCATTCTTCTGACCTGGGCGGCGGGCGTCCGGCCGGCCTGGTCGGCCCAGTGGGGCGAACTTTTCGTGCGGGTCGAGCCACCCCTTCAGGACGTGACCCTTCGGATTCGCTCGGTCGAGCCCGGCGGGGAGCCGCCGGTACCGTCTCCTCTGGAGGTCGGGGTCTGGCGCGTCCTCCTTCCGCCCGGTCGGTATCGGGTCGAGGTCCTGTATCTGGGCCGGTCCGTTGAGCCGAGGGAAGTCCTCGTCCGGCCCAATGAGCGGGTGACGGTCGTCGTCCATATCCCCCTTTTATGGATTCCTCAAGCCTCGGCGACCGTCGAGGTCCGAGCCTCCCGGAGTCCAGAACAGCTTCAGTCGGCGGCAACGGCCTATGCTCTTCCCTCGACCCTGATGGGCGACGTGGCCGTAAGCCGCCGTTGGCAACTGCAAGACCTTCTGGCCGAAACGTCGCCGGGGGTCGTCCGGTCCCATAACGACATCGCCCACGTTCGAGGCGCCGAGACGGCCATCGGTTACAACATGAACGGGACGACGGTCCTGTGGACGATGAACCCCGTCTTCGGGATCGGGCCGGACCCGAGCGTGTTTCGGTGGATTCAACTGCGGACCGGTGGCTATGCGGCCGAGTATGGGTGGCGCTTTATGGGCGTGATGGACGCCGTTCCCTGGAGCGGCCTCGGCGTCCGGGGCACGACGGGACAGGTCGAGGTCGGGGGCGGCTCGCCGGGCACCTGGCTGGGTCGGGGGGCCCTCGGAACGGGGGGCTCCCGGTGGGGCCTTTATGTGAACCTGTCCGGACTCCAGAGCGATGCCTACTTTCAGCCTCGGGCCGTCGAGGTTCACCATGACCGGGGTCGGGCCTTGCGGCTTTTTGTCCGGGGAGACTACCGGTGGAGCGACCGATGGATGTCGGCGTGGACCCTCATGGTTCATGACGGCCGCTTTCAAATCCCCTTGGACCCGACGGCGGCCGAGTGGCTCGAACAGGAGAGTCGGCTGACGGAAGTCAGCGGCCTTCTGGAGACGGACTACGTCGGGTCCCGTGGGCATGTGGCGATTCGGGCGGGATGGTTCCTCCAGACCCAGCGGCTGGAAGCCCTCCACAATGGCATGCACCCCTGGGCTCAGGGCCGTCGCCGGGACGGAGTCGGCCATTTGGACGTCGTCGTCAGCCATACGTGGCGGCCCGAATGGACTCTCCGGGGCGGTGTCCAGCTTCGGCGTCTGACCTGGGACGAGTCGCTGAAGGACCTTCGGACCGAGGAGACCCATGAACACCACCCGATGGCATTCTTGGGGTCGGCGGACCTGACCGGCTTTCATACGAATCATGAGGACCACGGCGGGTCGCTTCCGCCGATGTGGAGCGACCGGGACGGCGGGTGGCTGGCGGGCCTGTTCGTCGAACAGCACGGAGCACTCGCCCGATGGGTCCGTGGCAACGTCGGCCTGCGGTGGGATTTCTTCCAAGGCATCGAATCGGCCCACTACGTGTCACCCCGGTTGAACGTGACGCTGGGACCGCCGGAGGGACCCTACTCGGTCTTGCTCAGTTACGGCCGTCTGGTGTGGTCGCCGCCGGTCGAGAACTATCTCCTCAGTTCCGCCACGCCGTCTGCGGCCCCCCTGCGGTCCTCCGTGGCCGACGCGTGGGAAATCGGCTTCCGTTGGGCGCATGGTTCCTGGACTCTCCAGACGGCGGGTTTTTACCGGTACGGTCGAAATGTGTACCACACGGTCAACGAACTGACGGTCGGGGGTTTTGCACTGGAATGGTTCCCTTACGTGAACTTCCGGGCCGAGCGGATCCGGGGCTTAGAGACTCAAGTCCGCTTTGAAAGCCGCTCCGTCCCGGTGGGTCTTATCCTGAACTACACCCTGGCGTGGCATGACTTCTATGGGCCCGTGACAGGCGGCTTCATGGCTCGTTCGGAAGAGAACCCCTTCGAGACCGGCAAGTTCCCGGCCCCGATGGACCAACGGCATACGGTCACGGGCATCGTCACGGCGGCGCCCCGACCGTGGCTCCGGGCGTCCCTGTCGGGCACCTGGGCCAGCGGCCTGCCGGCTCACGTGCATGGGCACGCCGAAACGGGTATGCCCGATGAACATTCCCCGGCGGCCCATCGAATGCCCTCGTACCTGTACCTGAACGGCCAGGTGGCCGTCCGGCTCCGCTCGAGACCGGACGTGTGGCTGAACCTGAGCGGGGAAAATCTCACGAACCGACGGACGCCCATCACGACGGCGACGGCCTTTAATCCCGCCCAGTATCTGCCGAAACGGAAGGTCCTGCTGACCCTTCGGGCGGCCTGGTAAGCCGGGTTCTCGGGGTGGTGACAGGGGGAGGCAGGGGCGGTATGATGGGGATATACTGGACAAGAAGGGGATCGCGCGTCTGAAGGCACTCCCCCGTGCCTCCCGATGCGTCCCGGTCCTCGGGGGTGGGTCGGGTATGAAGTCGAGGGTCTCACGGCCGCTCCGTGCGGTCGGCAAGCTCCTCATGCGGCTGGGGGTCACGGCGGTCCTGATTACGTGGCTCCTCCATCGAATAGACTGGAATCATTTCTGGAACGTAGTCCACTCGGGACGGCCGGTGTGGCTGGCCCTGGCCTTTGGGACCCATTTTATCGGGATGGGTCTCAGTGTCGTGCGGTGGCGGCTCTTACTGCAGGTCCTGGCCATCTCCATCCCCAGTTCGGCGGCCCTGTGGGCATTGATGAAAGGGGCTTTTTACAACACGTTCCTGCCGACGGCCATCGGGGGCGACGTCGTGCGGATTCATCAGGTCAGTCAGTGGACCCGGCGTCTGGGGGCCACGGCGATGACCGTCGTCGTCGAGCGGTGGATGGGTCTCGTGGCCATGCTTTTGCTATTGGGGCTGGGCCTCTTTTCGGCCATCGGCCCCATCATCCTGCCGATTTTCCTCCTCTCGTTGGCCTCGGTGGCGCTCCCCGTGGTCGGCTATGCGGCCGTCTACAAGTTCGTTCAACGTTGGCACCGCCACTATGCTCTGTGGAACCGTCTGTTCCGCAAGCTCCAGACGGTCCACGAGGCCCTGATGACGTATCGCCGGGACCGGCCGACGATGGTCTGGGCCCTGGGATGGTCGCTCCTCATCCAGCTGGACGTAGTCTTGTACTATTGGTTGGTCGGTCGAGCCTTTCGGGTGCCGACGTCTCTCCTCGAGTTTGCCGTGCTGGTCCCGCTGGTGCAGGTGGCCAGTCTGGTTCCCATCAGTCTGTGGGGTTTGGGCGTTCGAGAGGCCGTATTTTTTCAGGTGGCCCCCTTCTTTGGGATGCTACCCGAGCAGGGCTTCATCGTGTCCCTGGTGGCATCCGGGATGGGTATGATCTTCAACATGCTGGGCCTACCGATGGCCCTGGGGTCCTACCCGGCGGCGGACGACCTTCGGGAGCCCAGCCCCATCCCCCCTCCCTCGTGGGTTTTAGGGTCGCGAGAGGGGGAAGAGTAGGGGATTCGGCCGTCCCAGCCGGCGGATGGCCCTCGACATTCCCATCGCCGACTTGTCAGGAGGTGGAGCCATGCCGTTGTACGTGTACCGATGCGACACCTGCGGCCATGAGGTCGAGCGTTTGCAACGGTTTTCCGACCCGCCCCTGACGACTTGTGAGCGGTGCGGGGGGTCTTTCGAAAAGGTCCTGTTCCCGCCCGGCCTGCAGTTTAAGGGAACCGGGTGGTACGTCACGGATTACGCCCGGAAGGGTTCTGCCTCGGACCGGTCGGCCGAAACGGGTGACTCGGGCTCCGGCTCCGGGGCCGACGGCAAGTGATCGGGCCAACATCGAGACAGGAACGGGGATGCTACCAAAGCCCCCGTTCCGCTCCGGCCGATTATCGCGTTCGGGTGGTGTTCAAGCAGTAACTGATATGCTCCCTAAGGTTAATACGGCAGTACGGCCATACGGCGATAATCCGGGTGTGAGACTCATGGAATCGCCGAATCAGCCCCGAGAGCTCGAGCACTCCCAAGATTTGAAATGCGGGAATAGGGTACGGGTGCCAGGTACCCGGTCCCGCGTACCAGGTATCGGGTACCGGCTATCTGGCACCTGGGACCTGGTACCCGGCACCGGAGCCGGTCCGACGCCGAGGGCCGGATACCGAGCACCGAAGACCGAGTCGGAAGACCAGGTACCGGAAAACGCGCACACAGGGGTTTGCATCCATATCTTGACAAGGCACTCGTTACCCGTCACTCGTCACCCGTCACCCCGTCACTTCCCTTTGTGTAGAGGGAAACGGCTGTTCCCGAACTTGTCAGGGGGTCGTCCAGTCGGTATGATGAAGCCCCGTATCTTGGACATCGAAGGCCCCTATGCGGCATCGGTGGATTCTGGTGGGATTCCTGGTCGGAACGGCCCTGGGTCTGATGGTGCATTGGGCCGGGCCGGATTCGACGACGCGGGCCTGGTTGGTCGACCGGGTCGCCGACCCCATCGGACGGATTTTCCTTCGTCTGCTCCTGATGATCGTGATCCCCCTCGTATTCTCGGCCCTGGTCCTGGGCGTGGCCGGACTCGGGGACATCCGACGGGTGGGTCGGGTTGGGCTCAAGACTCTGGCCTATACGGTGACCGTCAGCGCCATGGCCGTCCTGATCGGCTTCACGCTGGCCAATACCGTCCGTCCCGGCCTCCGGCTGTCGCCCGACCACCGGCAGGCGCTTCTGGAACAAGTCCGGGCGGGGACGACCTTCTCCGTCCCGTCCCGGGCGACGGGCGTCGAGTCCATCGTCCGGATCGTCCCGGACAACCCGCTTCGGGCGATGGCCGAAAACGACATGTTGGCCGTCATGTTCTTTGCCCTCGTATTCGGCGTGGCCCTGTCGATGACGCCGGCCTCCAAGACCCAGCCGGTCGTGGACTTCCTGGAGGGCGTATTTGAGGTCGCCATGAAGATGGTCGACCTGGCGATGCGGCTGGCCCCCATCGGTGTGGCCGCCCTCCTGTTTACGGCCACGGCCCGCCTGGGTTTCTCCCTATTGACTTCCCTGGGCCTTTACGTCTTCATCGTGCTGGCCGGACTGGCCCTCCACCAGTTTGGGACATACAGCCTGGCCCTGTGGCTCTTGGCCCGGACCCATCCGGTTCGGTTCTTTCGGCAGGTCCGGGAAGTCATGCTGACGGCCTTCTCGACGAGTTCCAGCAACGCGACCCTGCCGACGGCTCTGCGGGTCGCCGAAAATGAGCTTCACCTTCGGCCCGAGGTCGCCCGATTCGTCCTGACCCTGGGGGCTACGGCGAATCAGAACGGGACGGCCCTCTATGAGGGCGTCACGGTCCTCTTCCTGAGCCAACTCTTTTTGGGTCATTCGCTCCCCTGGAACGATCAGCTGATGGTCCTGCTCCTGGCCATCCTGGGGGGCGTCGGTACGGCGGGCGTGCCGGCCGGGTCGCTTCCCTTCGTCGCCATGGTCCTGGCAACGGTCGGGGTCCCGCCGGAGGGTATCGGCATCATCCTGGGCATCGACCGCATCCTCGACATGTGCCGAACGGTCTTGAACGTGACGGGCGACCTGGTCGCCGCCGTCGTGATCGATGTGACGGAGAGGCCGCCGGCGGTCGCCGTATGACCGAAGAGGACGGATGGGGGTACTTATGGGATTGGCCGTCGTCTTCCCGGGCCAGGGCGTTCAGACGGTCGGCATGGGGCGGGACGTCGCCGAACGGTATCCCGAGGCCCGAGCCGTCTTTGAAGAGGCCGACCGGGCTCTGGGCTTCCCCCTCCACCGCCTTTGCTGGGAGGGGCCGGCCGAGGACCTGACGGTCACGTATCACGCTCAGCCTGCCGTCGTGACCGTCAGTTACGCCCTGTGGACTCTCCTGACCCGCTTCGGCTCACTCCGGCCGGACTACGTGGCCGGCCATTCTTTGGGGGAATATACCGCCCTGGCCGCCGCCGGCGCCCTCTCCTTTTCGGATACGGTCCGCCTGGTCTACGATCGGGGCCGCTTCATGCAGGAAGCCGTCCCCGTCGGGGTCGGGGCGATGGCGGCCGTCCTCGGACTTCCGGAGGAGGTCGTCGTCGACGTGTGCCATCGCCTCAACCGACCGGACGCCGTCGTCGCGCCGGCCAACTTCAATGCCCCCGACCAGGTCGTCATTGCCGGTCATCGGGCGGCCGTCGAGGCGGCGGCCGAGGAGTTACGACGCCGGGGCGCCCGGCGCATCGTGTTCTTGCAGGTCTCGGCACCCTTCCACTGTGTCCTCATGAAGCCGGCGGAAGACCGGATGGCCGAGCGGCTGGACCAGGTCCCATGGCGGGATCTTTCGATTCCCTGGCTGAACAACGTGAACGCCGAACCCATCACGGACGGCGCGGCCGCCCGAGAAATCCTCAAGCGCCAGATCACGGCCCCGGTCCTGTGGACCCGTCTGGTCCGGCGTCTGTGGGACTTGGGCGTACGGGTATTCGTCGAGGTCGGGCCGGGCCGGGTCTTGACGGGTCTGATCCAGCGGAGCGTACCGGACGCCGAATGCGTGAACGTCAGCGACCTGAAGACCCTCGAGGCGGCCCTCCATCGGTGGCCCCGGTAGATTCGGTCTTTGGGTAGACTTCGGGCGTCCATGGGGCAGTCGGGCAGTACGGCAGGGCCCCGGAGAGGTGTCGGATCCATAGAAGTGACGGAGTGACGAAGTAACGAAGTGACGGAGTGACGACGAGGCGGGATACTCGAAGTGCGCTCTACCACGGAGAACTCTGGAACTTTTTCAACACGAACGTCAATAAATGCGAGTTCCGGGTCTCGGGTTCCAGATACCTGGCACCTGGGACCCGATACCCGGTACCGAATCGACGCCGAGGGCCGAACACCGAACACCGAGCCTGGCCACTGGGAAACGCGCCCACGGGGTTTGCATCCTGTATCCTGCATCCATTTCTTGATGGAGTCGTCCCATGGATTGGCCGGTGTACCCAGACCTGAAGGGTCAAGTCGCCCTCGTCACGGGGGCATCCCAGGGAATCGGGGCGGCCATTGCCCGGGCTCTGGGCCGGCAGGGTGCCTGGGTGGGCCTGATGGCCCGTTCTCAGGATAAACTGGAGGCCGTAGCCGAGGCCATCCGGGCCGACGGCGGCCGCGGCTTTCCCTTGGTCGCCGACGTCGCTCAGGGGGAGGCCGTCCAGGCCGTCGTCCAGGAATTCATCCGAGAAGTCGGCCCCGTCACCCTGCTGGTCAACAATGCGGGCATCACGCGAGACCAGCTCCTGCTGGGCTTAAAACCGGAGGACTGGCATACCGTCCTGGCCGTAAACCTGACGGGGGTCTACTGGGTCACGCGGGCGGTCCTTCGGGACATGTTAAAGGTCCGGCGGGGAAGTATCGTCAATATCAGCTCCGTCGTGGGCCTAACGGGAAATCCGGGTCAGACGGCCTATGCGGCGGCCAAGGCGGGGCTGATCGGTTTTACGAAGTCGCTGGCCCGCGAGCTGGCCTCCCGGGGCATCCGGGTCAACGCCATCGCGCCCGGATATATCGAGACGGAAATGACCGCCCGGCTGAGCGAGGCGCTTCGGGCGGAGTATCAGAAGGCCATCCCGATGGGCTTTTTGGGCACACCGGACGACGTGGCGCAGGCCGCCCTTTTCTTGTTGTCTTCGGCGTCCCGCTATATCACGGGGACGGTCCTCAACGTGTCGGGCGGGCTGTATATGTAATGCGGCAGTAAGGGGGGCACGCCGGTAGCGGGTTCGGTGTCCAGTCTTCGGCGCCCGGTGCACCGGATCCGGTGCCGGGTATCAGGTACCAGGTAACCGGAATCCGAGCCCTTTCTATCCTGCATACCCGGTGTGCGCGTTTTCCAGTAGCCGGGCTCGGTCTTCGGTGCTCGGTGTTCGGCCCTCGGCGTTGATCCGGTCCCGGGTCCCAGGTGCCAGGTACCCGGAACCTGGAACCCGGTCCCGGGTACCTGTCTTCGAAAAACCCGCACACGGGGTCTGCATCGTGCATCCTGTATCCTGCATCCATAGCTTAACAGAGCCATAGTCCCCACATACCTAATTGCTTCGCAATCTCTGCAAGATCTTGAGTCGTCCACGCGTAGCGGGGGGAAAGTTTAGGCGCAGCGGTGAGGAGAAACTCTCGCCTCACAAGGGTCGGTCCATTACCTACGCGGTCATAGGAGACGTGGACTAGGACGAGGCGGGGGTCTTTATAAAACTCGACCCTGGCCTCAAGTTCTACGAAGGGATTGTTGTACCGATTATCTATCCGGGGGTCGGACAGCCGGAGGATCTCTTCCGTATGCGATTGCGCCGCTTGCAGGAGGCTGGCGGGCTCTTCGACAGACTCGTACAAGACTCGGGCCACGGTCGGTAAGTCGGCTATTCCCAAGCCCGGGGCCAGCAGGGCCAGTGTCGTTTCGACGAACGGGTCGCGTAGAGGGCCGCCCTCCTCGAAAAGCGGGCGATACTTCTTCCCTGCTTTCCTCAGCCGACGATAGGCCGCCTTGGCATCGGTTTGGGCCTCTGCCTGGACCCTGTTCAGGATTTCCATGGCAGCGGTGATGTCGTCCCGCTCGCGGGCGCCTTTACCCCGCTTCCAGAAGAACCACATAGAGACCTCCTCCGGGGTCAGGTACCTGGGACCCGTGCCCTATTCCCCCATGAGTCACCGGCATTCCCCGTCCCTCGTCCCTCCGTATCAGGGTTCGACCCCTTGAGAAAGCGCTCGCAGGAGGGCTAATTGAGCCATGATCCGCTGGAGATGCAGAGCCAAGGCCGCCCAATCCCGCCCATTCCGCAACCAAGGGGCCGCCGCCTCCAAGAGGGCCGTGAGGGTCACGGACCGTGTCACCTCTGGACGCTGACGGAGGCGCTGAAAGGCCGCCATCGCCTCAGGGCTTAGGGGCTGATGGGCCGCCTCGTCCGAATCGGGCAGGACGACGGCGGTGACTCGTGCCCACTCGTCGACGAGGGCCTTCACCTCATCCGGCCCCATCCCTTCTTCCCGCAAGCGATAGGCCATGGCCAGGGAATAATAGCCGTTGATCCCCTCCCGAAGAGACCCATCGGGGGTGAAAAATCCCTCTTGCAGGTAGTCCTGGGGTTGGATGGCCAAAAGGTCTTGAAGTTGCATACACACCTCCTCGGTACCGGCCGGAATGCCCGCCGGACCGCGGGATTTCGTCAATGGTTTGGGTCGTACAAGGCCCTCCACGGAGCGGAATCGCCTTCGATCCTGCCCCACAGGGAATTAGCGGATTTGGCTTAGCGCATCGTTCAAATGCTTTTGAATATACGGTTTCACCTCTTCGTTCCAAATCGGGTCATCAAAAGGGATGGCCCGGAGGTCGTCGGACAGAGCTTGCAGGGCCTTGCGCTTTTCTTCCACCGAACCCGCCCCATGTAGAATCGCCTCGGCCTCGCCGGCGAACATCGCCTCCAGTAAATCGAACAAGAAACATGTATAGATATTTCCTCCCTCTACCCGTAATTCAGGGATCTCTTGTATCCTTTTCTTCGCCTTTTCCATGACGTCCCCGTGCAGGGCCAGCACGTTCTGCAGACGGACCGAAAACGGCAGGGTCGATCGAGCGGCAGAAAGCAGAGCCTCGAAACCCGACCTCAAGACCTCATGGGACCGGCGAAGACGCTCGTAACATGGGCGAGCCTCCCGTCTGTAAGGAATCCTCATGGCTCCTTGCTCTCCTGGGAATGGAGACCGACATCCCCCCGTCCATAGGGTCCAAGCTAGCCCCAGGGCGATGATACGGGGGAGCGTTATTCGAAGGTAGCCCGTAAGCGGCCCCTTCCGGCGATGAAATCGGTGTTGCCCTGAACAATATCTCGGTGACGGATCCATCGTGTTTCCCCGTTCCAAGGGTCTGTGATCAGATACTGGCGGTCGTCGCCCCTACCACGAACGTCTGTAATAATCATAGCATGACCACCTCCATTGTTCCATCCTACTGAGATGGGAACATCGATCCCCCGCCGAAGAAGGTTGTCGATGCGATCTAAAGCGGCCTGGCGAGCCTCAGGACTATCGTCTACCCAGACTCGATTGTACACTCGGTTTGTATAGGGGCTTGCCACATCCCTGAGGGCTAACTCCGTCAGCATTCCCTGTCCCTGACTGGCCCGCCCCCGGGGGACAGCCCTCCCTCCGTGGGCCTCCAGCACGCGCCTCTGCTCCTCACCGATGCGCGTATCGGCAGCCGTGCTGTGGATGGCTTCCTCATGGAGGCGCCAGGCGTAAATCGGGTCTGCCTCGGCTCGGGTCATTTGCGCCGTCGTCGGAGCACAAGAATCCTTAAAGCGTTGCTGGAGGGCCTCGGCCTGAGCGTCCCCGTCTAAGTCCAATACGGTCGAACGCTGGATCAGTTCATCTCGCGGCATACCCCGGATTTGCCGGGCATACGTTTCTATCTCGCCCATCGCCTGACTGGGGAGTCCAATCCACGTGCGGAGTCGGTCCCACCAGCCGGGATGGCTCAGTTCATCTGCGCGGGCGGCTACCGCCTTTAGGATGAGTGCTCGTTCGACCTGGGGATCGGCACCTTCCACCGTCCGTCCGTCTGGCCGACCGGCCGAATCGAGTAATCGAACGACCCGATCGTATTCCGGCTGGGGCATGTTCGCCAGAGCTCGGGCCGCATCCACAGCCTGTTGTTGCCCGAGGACGCCTTCGGCCCCGGCCGGTGCGGGGGTCCGTCGGTCGGCCACGCCCCGAGTCAGGGTACGGACGATGTCGTCAGTGATTCGCTGTGGATATCTACCCTGTAAATCCTTCAACTCCAGGTACGTCCGGAGGGCTCGGTCTGCATTGGGCGACTCCATGACATGAGTCCGGAGGAAGTTTACTTCGTCCCGCAAGGCTGGCCCGCTGAGAGAGCTCAAGCACCGTTGCAGGCGGGCGCGCTCATCCGCCGTCAGGCCGGAACCGACACGGGATGCCGCTCGAGCCAGGTCCTCTACGGCGGCCTGCCGGGTCAGGGAATCCGTAGCCTGTCTCTCGATGTCGCGAAACGCACGGCCCGGTTGAGGTCGTTCATAGATGACCTGCGGAGTCCCAGATGCACTTGAAGCCGGTGCCTGGGGTTGGCCCGGTCGTTCTGGGATGCGGATTTCTTGGCCCGGAAGGATTCGATTGGGGTCCTGAATGTGGGGATTGGCCCGGAGAAGGTCCCGAAGGGAAACGCCGTGGTCCCGAGCGATTTTCGTGAGGGTATCCCCCCTGCGGACGATATACGTGGACCCCGACGTTGGTCCCTCAGGAGACGGAGGACCTCCGGGGCCCCGGACACCACCGACGCCATTCGACATCGCCGACCTCCATTCCATGAGTTTCAGATGCAGGCGACACTTTGTTATCGTACGTTGGCTCCTTTGGGTTGCGCCAGCACCCAAGGCCTCACGGACCATTCCATCTGAGGTACTCCCGTGTCCAGGTTCTGGGACCACTGCCGTACTGCCGAATTGCCGTACTGCCGTATTATTGCCGTACGACGACCTGAGCCGTCGCCTGGGTCATCGGCCGGACGGTCCCGATGACCCAGACCGGGAATCCCTCGGCCTCCAGGGCCGTGCAGAAGTCTTCGACCGCCGCCGGTGGCAGGGCGATGAGCAGGCCCCCCGACGTCTGGGGGTCGAAGAGGGCCCGCTCCCACCGCTCGGCCGCCTCCGGAGGGTCCCACACGATGCGGGGGGCGTAGTGACGGAGGTTTGCCCGGCTGGCGCCCGTCCAGAGGCCCTGGGCCCACAGACGGGCCGCCAGGTCATAGACAGGCACGTCCGACCATTGCAGGACCAAATCGACCCCGCTGGCCTGAGCCAACTGCCAGGCGTGACCCCCAAGGCCGAATCCCGTCACGTCCGTCGCCGCATGGGCCCCCAGACGGACCATGTGACGGGCGGCACTGGCATTCAGACGGGCCATCCCCTCGAACACGGGCCGGGCCTCCGATTCCGAGACATTGCCGCCCTTCAACTGTTCGATGACGATGCCCGTCCCGATGGGCTTTGTCAGGACGAGGACGTCGCCGGGCCGAGCGCCCCGCATAGAAACGACTTGGTCCGGTCGGGCATAGCCCGTGACGGCGAGGCCGTAAAACACGTTCGCCTCTTTCAACGTGTGGCCTCCCAGGGAGACGGCACCGGCCTCGGCCAAGGCATCCAGGCCGCCCTGGAGGATACGGGCCGCCACGTCGGCCGGGACTTGCGAAGGCGGTAGGGCCAGGACGTGCAGAGCACACAGAGGGACCGCACCCCGGGCGTACAGGTCGCTCAGGGCGTTGGCGGCGGCGATCCGTCCGTACAAGTAGGGGTCGTCGCACGGCGGAGCGATGACGTCCACCGACTGGAACAGGACACTCCCGTCGGGGAGATAGACTCCTCCCGCATCGTCCATCGGGGCCGTCTCCGGCCACCGACGCGTATCCGGTTGGACGTGCAGACGTTCGAGGATCGCCGCCAGGTCCGCCGGACCCAGTTTGGCGGCTCAACCGCCGGCGGCGCACAACTGGGTCAACCGCACTTCTTCCATCGGTCTCCCTCAGGATGCCGAGTACCGAAGCCGGGACTCGGCCCGCATCTCGCTAAATTAGCGTCCTCCCGAAGCCGAGGCAATTCGGGTCCCCGGGAGGAGGCGACGGCGTTCCGCCCGTACCCGGGTCAGATAGAGGGCCGCCGGGACGGCGCTCAGGAGGACGACGGCCTCATACGTGACGTGCGTGACGAGAGCGACCGAGGCCTGGGCGCCTGAGCCTGCCACGGCCAGCCAGGCGAGTTCCCAGGTGCCGAGGTGGAGCCAACTGTGGAGGGGGAGTTCCCGGCTCAGTTCGGCCACGACGAGGGCCTGGAACAGCCGGGGAAGCGCAAGGGGCTTTTCCCCATACACCTCGACCCAGCCGTGATATAGGAGCGTCAGGCCGACATACTTCAGGGTCACGAGGGCGAGCGACAGGACGGCCCACAGGCCCCAACGGCGGAAGTCCCGTCGGGGAAAAACGAGAGACAGGCCGAGCCCGACCCACCAGCCGAGGCGAAACCGGGCCCGCCCTATCCGGTGACGCCGCCGAAAGGACGCCCGGACGACTCGACCCGACCCGACGCCGATCCCGACCAGCAGAACGACCAGGAGCCCCACGGCCAGGCCGACCTCTGGAGGGAGGACCCACGCCAGGTACACGGCCGTCGCCAGGGCATCGCCGAGGCTCGCCCCGACCATACTCGCCAGGATGCGACGCCACCGCAGGCCCGTCAGGAAGCGGGTCAGGACGGGATACGTCAGGACGCCCGAACGAAACGGGAGGAAGTCGATGGCCGCATGGTGGACGTAGGCGATGGCGACGACCGGGGGAGCGACGGCCGTCGGCCCGTCCAGGAGGAGCCAGTAGCGCAGGCCCCGCAGGCCCGTCCACAAGACGTAGCAGACGGCAAACAGCCCGACCGTCGCCCACGGAATCCGGGGTGCCTCCCACACCTCCCGGGTCTCGGGAAACCCCCACCACAGGGCACCGACGGCGGCCAGGGTCACGACCAAGGGGACCCATCGCCAGGCCGGCGAGGCCCGAACGGCTTCAGGTCGCATCTCTCCCCCTATATCCTGCATGCCGCATCGCATACCCCGTGGGCGCGTTTTTTCGAAGACAGGTACCCGGTACCGGGTTCCAGGTACCGGTACCGGATTCGGTGTCCGGCCTTCGGTCCTCGGCCCTCGGCCTGGACGAAGGATGCGGCAAGGCCGTATCTCCCTCGCCTCTCATCCTTCCATGACCGAGGGCCGGATACCGAGGACCGAGCTCGGCCACCGGAAAACACGCCCACGGGTTTGCATCTTGCATCCTGCATCCTGTATCCTGTACTCTGCACCCCTATTCTCTGTCCGAGAGGCGCGTCATGAAAGTTTACGCGCAGGGTCCCGTATGGGTCGTCTCCCTGGAGCCGGGCGAGTCGGTCGGTGACGGACTTTTGGAAGTTGCCCGTCAGCATGGGTGGATGGCCGCCGCCGTCTGGGGCATCGGTGCCCTCCGGGACCCCCTGATCGGCTGCTATATCGTCGAGGAGAAGCGTTACACTCAGATGCAACTGTCCGGCGACTGGGAACTCGTCGCCTGCCACGGAAACCTCTCGACCCGAGAGGGCGAGCCCTTCTGGCACTTGCACGTCGTCCTGAGCGACCGGGAGGGCCAGACCCGCGGAGGCCATCTCTTTGAAGCCCGGGTCGGGGGTGCCGGTGAGTTCGTCGTCCTTCCCTTACCTCACCCGATGGTCCGTCGAAAGGACGACCGCACGGGCCTGTACCTCTTGATGTAGAGTCGGGATGGAGACTCGACGGGGGATTCCCCCGGCGGTACGGGTATGGTCGGGCATCGGGCTTGCCGTCGTCGGCCTCGCCGTGGCGCGCCCGACGGGGCTCGGGCTCCTCATCGGTACGGCGTGCGTCGGGTACGGGCTCCTCTGGCGCGTCTGGGCCTCGGGCTATATCGAGAAGGGCACTGCCGTCACGACGGCAGGTCCCTACCGGCTCCACCGACATCCCCTCTACTGGGGGACGTTCTGGCTGGGCGTCGGATGGGCCGCCATGGTCGGGCGGCTTTGGTTCTGGGCGGTATTCCTGGGGTATTACGCCGTCGTGTACGGCTGGACTGTTCGCCAAGAGGAGGCCGACCTCCGGGAGCGCTTCGGGACGGCCTACGCGTCCTATGCCGCCCGGACGCCCCGGTGGCTTCCCCTAAGAAGGTCGGTAGAAAGGGCCGGACCGTCGGCCTCGTGGTCTTGGGCCCGCGTGCGGGCCCATCGAGAGCACCGGACCGTCCTCGCCGTCCTCGTGGGGACCCTCCTGTTCTGGCTCCGCTGGAAACTCGCCGTGTGACGGAAGGGTCCGACCCCTTGACCCGGAGCATGAATCGGGGGTTCTGTCGAGATCCCGATCTTGCATATCCCGTGTGCAGGTTTTTCGAAGCGCGAGCCAGGCATTCCGCCTTATTGCCCTACTGCCTTATTGCCCGATTGCCCTACCGCGTCCCGGGTACCCGGCACCTGAGCCGGTCCGACGCCGAGGACCGAACACCGAGTATCGAAGACCGGCCCGGCCGCTGGAAAACGCGCACATCGGGTTTGCATCCCGAATCCTGGCATCCATGGCGATCCTCCTCGTCGGTTATAGCGTCCGTATGATCGCCGAGCTGGCCGTCCGAGCCGGCTACGACGTATTTGCCCTGGATTACTTCGGCGACGCCGACCTGCGGGCCCTATGCCCCGGCCTGTCGCTCCGGCACGACTTCGGCGACCGACCCTACGACCCGAAGACCCTGGTCCGCATCGCCGCCGCCCTGGATCATCCGGCCGTCGTGTATGGAGCCAACTTGGAAAATCACCCGGACCTGGTCGCCCGGCTGGCCCGGGGTCGCCGTCTCTTGGGGAACACGCCGGCGACCCTGCGGGATGTCCGAGACCCCTTCCGTGTCGGGGACGTCCTGCGATCGGCTGGACGGGCCTTTCCCGAGACGCTCCCGGCAGTCCCGGTCGACCGGCCCCGTCCGGGGGAGCGATGGCTCCTGAAGCCCTTACGAAGCGGGGGTGGACACGCCGTCCGGTTCTGGACGGGCGGCGCCGTCCCGGTCGGGACGGTCCTGCAGGCCTACCGTCCCGGTATGGTCGGATCGGCCGTCTTCGTCGCCGACGGGCGACGGGCGGTCCTGCTCGGCGTGACCGAACAGCTCATCGGCCGCCAGGCCTTCGGGGCTCGGGACTTCCGGTACTGCGGGAATCTCGTTCCGCCTCGCCGGGCACCGGACGAGCTGGCCGCTCTCATCGACGAGGCTCGGGCCGTCGCCGCCGTCTTGACCGAGGCCTTCGGGCTTCGGGGCGTGAACGGCATCGATTTCGTCTGGTCCGAGGGACGGCTCTGGACGATCGAGGTCAACCCCCGCCCGCCGGCTTCCTTGGAACCCCTGGAGAAGGTCTACGGGTACCGGACCTTCGACTTCCACGTACGGGCCTTTGACGGGGACCTGCCGGCCTTCGACTTGACCCACGCCGAGCGGCGAGTGCCGGCGGCCGGTAAGGCCGTCCTTTATGCGACGGAGACTCTGACCGTCGGGAATACGAGCGACTGGATCCGTCGGGGGATTCGGGACGTGCCTCACCCGGGCGAGTCGATCCCGCAGGGTCGGCCGGTCTGTACACTTCATGCGGTCGGACCCTCCCCGGCATCGTGCCTCCGGCGGCTCCGATACCGGGCCCGTTGGGTCCGTTCCCGGCGGGATGCCGCTCTTTCCAAGGGGGATCCGCTCAGAGGGAGTGACGGAGTAACGGAGTGACGATTAGGGGGCTCGGGTACCGGGTATCGGGTTCCGGCTCATTCTGCATCCGCACCCGGATCATTGCCCTACTGCTCTGTTAAGATATGGATGCAGGATACAGGATGCACGATGCAGGATAAAAATGGCTCGGATTCCGCTTACCTGGTACCCGGAACCTGGTACCCGGCACCTCTGCACCATTTTCACATTTCAAATCTTAACGGAGCACTACTGCCTTATTCGCGCAGGCGGATCGTCTCGGCGCCCCGGAGGTACAGATGATCCAGGGCGGTCCCCGAGGCCCGGCGGAGTTCCAGGACCTCGACAAGGCCCGCTAAGGAGCCTCCGGCAAGCCCGTCGGCCAGGAGCGCCGCTCCCTGGGCCGCCTCCTTGGCCCGGACCGGTGTCCCATCGGGCCGGAGTAGGCCGCTGACCCGCCGGACGGGTGCGATGTCCGAAAGACGGTCAGCCAACTCGGTCTGGACCCGCCGAAGGGCGCTCATCGGTCCCGACAGTAGGATTTCGCGAGGTCGGGGCAGGACGGTCGTCAGAGCCCGGACGGCCTTGACGGCGCCCTCGATCCACGCGAGCCAGGCCGGCCGATAGAGGGGGTCGTCGGGCCATACCTCGACGTCCGTCCCCTCGTCGGTCCCGGCGATGTCCATAGCGCCGCCGCTGAAGACCGCCCCCTTCGAGAGGGCGCCGCCGATGAGGTAGGCGACTTCTGCGTCCATGGCGCCGCCGCCCCGCAGGCCGATGGGACCCGAAGAGCCGCCAAGGCCGTCAACGATCCGACCCCCGTCCACGGCCAAGGCCGCCGTAAAGGCCCTGCCCAGCTCCAGCAGAATGAAGGACGTCTCCGCGTACGGGATACCGTAGCGTCGGGCCTGATCATAAATCCCCAAAGCGGCACTGCAGACCTTATCGGCCGTGCCCATGTCGATGCGATTGGCCTTCCGGTAGGCCGGGACCGTCGGAAGGTGAATGACCCCTGGTACGAACAGGACCGGCAGGCCCGCGTCGACCAAGGCCCGGATGAGACGCCGCAGGCCCCGAATTCCGCCCCCTTCGGGGTCGTCAGCCCGGACCAAGACCATGAGGGCCAGCTCCCGTGCCCCGACCCGGTCCCCGGGCGTAAGGGGCAGGCCGTAACCCGACGGCCCCACGACCAGGTCGATCGGCCCGCACGCCTTCAAGGTCTCTATGAGGGGGGACGGGTCCTCGGCCAGGTCCGGCGAGGCGGTCTGAAGGTCCAAGAACACCTGGCCGTCTTCCAGGCCGCATACGTCCAGGGAGACCGTACCTGGGTCAATCCCGAGGACGCGCATGGTCCACCCCTGGCGTGGATTACTCCGTCACGCTGATTGGGAAGCCCCGCACGGGCGTGCGGGGTCCCTTCCCGGGGTCTTGCCGGCAGACCCGGGGCTCGGGGTCACACCGTCTCCCGGGCGACGGCGTAAACGCCCTCGATGTTCAGGACCAAGTCATTGCGCTCAAAGAGCTTGGCGACGCAAGCCTTGTGGACCTTCATCTTGGGGTTGCCGATGGCCAAGGGGCCCAGGACGATCTTTCCGTCCCGCTCGGTCAGATCGTCGGACGCCTTGATGCCCTCGATGCCCAGGGGCTCGGTCAGGTTGAAATCGACCAGCCACCGGAGCGTCGGATGCTTCGACCAGAAGTCGTAGCGCAGGAGTTGGACGCCGGCCGGTCCGGCGGCGATGGCGATTTCGGCTCCCTCCAGGCATCGTTCCAGGGCCGTTCGGTCCGGGACGTCCTCGACCGTGAGATTCGGCACCTGACGGGCCATTTCCAGGCTCTGTCGGGCGATGTCCGGATTGTACCGGGCGCCCAGGAGCTCTGGAGGAATGGACGTGACGGTGACCGAACAGCCCTCCTGCTGGAGGAGCATGGCCGATCGCAGGCCGACGGGCCCCAGGCCGATCACGACAGCCTTCTTGCCCTTCAGGTCATAGGTCTTGACCAGCTTGGCGATGGCCGTTGCCGCCGTCGTATTGCACCCGTTGGAGTCCAGCATGACGGACACCCGGAAGGGTCCGAAGAAGGACCGCTGGACTTCGGCCAGGACTTGCTCCCCCAGGGTGACGTTAAAGCCCCCGATCCAGACGGCGATAGTCTTCAGGTCTGGTATTCCCCTCGTGAAGACGGCGCTCAGGACGAGCCCCCGTACGTCGCTCGGCGTAATGCCGCCGTAGCTGAGGACTTCGTCGACCCCCGCGTCATAGGCGACGATGCGGTCAAAGGTGCTCGGGTGCTTGTCCGTGTCCAGCTGGATGAGAATTTTTTTCATGATGCACCTCTCTGTAAGATATGGATGCAGGATACAGGATGCATGATGCAGGATAGAAAGGGCCCCGCTTCCGGTTACCTGGTACCTGGCACCCCTGCACTATACGGTAGAACCCACCCCTGGCATCCGACCTCCTCATCGTCACTCCGTCCCTTCGTCACCCTGTCCCTCGTCCCTTCGTCACTCCGTCACCCGTCACTTTTATCATGGGTAACCGCCCAGATATCGCTCGACGTCTTAGAACAGATCCCCACGAACTTGGACAACACAAAGGTCCATAAAACAGCTCCGCCCCCGCGTCCGCTATAGCTTGGACGCTACCCAAGTCCTTACGTCGCGACGCCCCGCCGGGCCTTACGCCGTTGGGTCAGCCGGACGTGCTCCCGGCGGGGCTCGTCGAAGGTCAGGTAACCCCAGCTGAGGGGATTCTCCTGACGGTAGTTTTTGCGCAGGGAGCGGGCGATGTAAGCCTTCATCAGCTCCTTGCCCAGGTAGAAGGCGTGAGTCGCTTCGTCGACTTCGAGCTGGTCGAAGATTTCGTTGATGTCCACACCCTTGACAAAGCGGTCGGCATTAAACACGTAAATCCAGTCGGCGTCCGCGAAAATTCGGTAGTTGGGGTCCGTGACCTGGGCCTGAAGCTGGCGGAGTTCGGCCTCCGTATACGGCGTGAAATCGGGGTCTTTGATCGTCAGAAGGCGACTGTCGATATGCTTGGGCAGGATGCCGTGCTGTTTGGCGTAGTACATCAGTTGACGGGCGATGGCCGTCTCTCGGACGACGCCCCGGGCCCAGGGGATGACCTCCGTCGTCAGGACGTGGTGGATTTCCAGTTCCTGACAGAAGCCGATCAGGAGAGCCGTCATGCCCGTCGTGTCGGCTTCCGTCAGCTCCGTGACGTTGCCGATCCCCATCAGGATCTCGACGTCGGGGTAGCGGCGGCGGACCTCGACGTAGCGGGCGAGGCTCTCGGCAAATCCGAAGTTGATGGGCTCCAGGATGGGGTCCACCAGGTAGGGTCGACCGAGGCGCTCCAAGACGGCCATCGACCGCTCCAGACTCGCCAGGTCGCCCGGACGGTCGGGGATCAACACGGGCGTCGCCCGGATGCGTTCGGCCAAGTGGAGGTTTGTCCCGTTCAGGCTGAGGACGTAGTCGACGCCGGCCGCATCGGCCCGCAGGATCTCGGCGGGGTCCATCGTGTCGATGCTGAGCGTAAAACCCCGGGCCTTCAGTTCGGCGATGACGGTCGGGCCCTCGTTCCACGGCCGGTCCAGGGCCAAGCCCAGGTCGATGACGTCGGCCCCGCTGGCCCGGTAGTACTCGGCCATCGCCACGATCTCATCGAGGGTCCGGTGCTGGACATCGTTGATCTCGGCGAAGATGCGGATGTTATAAGCCCCGTAGTCTGCCCGGACCCCCGGCCGACCAAAGTAACTGGGGATCTGCTTCAGGTCGGGCGGCCCCTTTTCGGCCGGAATCCCGAATTTCTGCGTCAGGACCTGGGGGTCGCCCTTACAGAGGCCGGGGATCATAATGCGGGTGACGTCCGGCGGGACTTCTAAAGAACGGGCGATCCACTCCGGCGTCATCAGGGCCGCGACAGTGATGTTCATGACGGCAATCTCATAATCAAAGGGCAGATGGGCCTGGGCCAGCGTCGCCCGTAAGGCCGGTGCCGCCAATTTTCCCGTCACAAATAAATACTTCTCTCCCACGGGTCCCGCCGGACCAATAGATATGGGAACAAGCCGCTACCTCGCCCCCCGATCTCGAGCCCTGCAAATCACTTCTTGCTGAAGACAAACTTATTCGGCGTGCCCTCGAGGGCACTCTCCGGACCCGGTCGCCACAGGACGACGTCTTCGATCTTCCGGGCCAGCTCGAAGTCCTTGTCGGTGATCCCGTTGGCGTGATGCGTGCGGAGCTTGACCCAGAGTTTCCCCCACGTGACCGACAGGTCCGGGTGATGCCAGGCCGCCTCGGCGAGGTACCCGATGGCGTTGACGAGCATCAGGGTCGTCGGCCAGCCGTCCGTATTGTACTTTCGACGGAGCCAGCCGTCCTCGTAGTACCACTCGTCGAGGCCCATTTCCTTGAGTTTAACTTGAATTTCCTCTTCCGAGTAAACCTTCAGTTGGGGTCGTGCCATGACCGCCCTCCTGCACGGGACTTTGCCTTCAGCCGCTTCCCGACCCAAGGCGGGAAGCCGGGGCGGTCGGCAGAAAATCCGATTATTCCCGGGAAATATGCTTCGCCGACCCGTGACTCGTAGACCGCCACGGCCGATGGGCGGATTTGCCGGCTCCGCGGGGGCCTGTACCCGGATCGTAGCCTTATAGCCCTACTGCCTTACTGCCTCATTGCCCTACTGCGTAAGCCCTACCATCATCACCCCTATTATACCACACCCCCGTTGATGAGGATCGCCTGACCCGTCAGGTAGGCCGCCTCCGGGGAGGCCAGAAAGACGGCGACGGCGGCAACGTCCTCGGGCCGTCCCCAGCGCCGGAGGGGAATGCTGTCGGCGACGGCCCGGTGAAACTTCGGGTCGACGGTCGCCCCAAAGCGGGTCTCGATCCATCCGGGTGCCAAGACGTTGACCCGGACCTTCGGGGCCAGGGCCCGGGCCAGGCTCTTGCTAAAGGCCCAGACGCCCCCCTTGACGGCCGCGAACAACTGGGGATTCTCGCCCGCCATGCCGAATAGGACGTGGTCCCAACTCATGTTGAGGATGACGCCCCCCTCGGCCTGGGCCTGCATGATGGGCGCGACGGCGTAACAGCAGGCGATCGTCCCCTTCAGGTCGACGGCCAGGAGGAGGTCCAACTTCCGCTCCCAGTCCCAAGCGGCCGCCTCGGTCGTCAAGACGTCGGCCCCGGCGTTGTTGACCCAGACGTCCAGTCGGCCGAGCCGAGCATGGGCTTCCTGGACCAAGGCTTCGCAAGCCGTCCGCGTGCCGAGGTCGGCCTGCAGGGCAAGGGCCTCGCCCCCCCGCTCCTGAATGCCCCGGACGACTTCCTGGGCGGCGTCGGCCGAGACCCGATACGTCAGGAGGACGGTCGCCCCCTCTCGGGCGAAGGCCTCGGCGATGGCCCGACCGATGCCACTACTTCCACCCGTGACGACGGCCTTCAGGCCCGCCAGACGACCGGTCGCCATGACGGTCTCGGGAGGGGAGGAGGACAGGAGGCAAGAAGGTAAGGGGTGTATCGCAAGTACGGCCGAACCGGGACCTTCCTCCTCTGCCTTCTTGCCTCCTCAGTGGGCTTGCATCTTGTGGGTCCTGAACCCGTTCTGAAAGTTTACCCCCTAAAAGCCCCGGAAGGGATGGGTCGTCGTAGCCGCCTGCTGGATCACGTAGTCGGCTTTCGGCTCGCCCTTTAGGGCCCGCTCGATGGCCTTTTTCGTGGCTTCATAGTTAAATTCATAAATCTTCTTGTTATCCTGAGCCTCCCAGTGGATGAACACCCCGACGACCAGGCACAGGTCGTCGACCTGATCTTTCGGGATGACACCCTCCTTGACCGAGTCGACGACCGCCCGGGCCACGGCCTCCTGCGCCGGGCCGAACATCTGAACCGCCTGCTTTTCCCCCTTGATCGTAACCTTATTGACGATCACGACGTCGGGCTTGGCAGGCAGGTTCGGGGCGACAACCGCCAGCAGGGCCGTGTGGCCCGCCCGCTGGCTCACGAAGGCATTCGCAAAAGCCTGCCCGACCGGCCCGTCCTTCGGACCGATGATGAGGTCGATGTGGGCGACCTCGTTGCCGTCACCGACCAAAGCCTCGCCGACCATGAGTTTGCTGGCCATGGGCGTCCTCCTTGACGAGATTTGGCAGGATGGCCGTCCCCTATCCCTTCGACGTCTCACCCTCCCGACTTATCGGGACAAAGTGCCTGCACCCCGTAAAGACAGCATCTATGTTGTCTTCGGGCTCCCTGGGAAAACAGAACTCTCTCCTGGGTCCGACCGTCTGAATCCGAAAGCCCCCTGCAAGCCGCTTGGATGTATGGTACCTCAAGCCCCGCCGATTGTCAAACGAAGGCCCCGGCCGGGGTACCCGGTACCCGGCACCGGGTACCGGATATCGGTCCTCGGCATCTGGGAGCCGATACCGAAAACCGAGGGCTGAGGCCGAGTCTCGCGAACTTCGGCTCCCCGACGGAGATTTCCGGCGGGTTTGCATCCCGGAGATGGCATCCTGTAAGCTGTAAAAGCTACGCACTTGGAACGAGGTGGGAAATGGGGCATGGGTGCCAGGTACCAGGTTCCGGGCACCAGGTAACCGGAATCCGAGCCATTTCTATCATGCATCATGCATACCCCGTGTGCGGGTTTTTCGAAGACAAGCGCCTGGTACCGGGTTCCAGGTTCCGGGTACCTGGCACCTGGGACCCGGGACCCGTTACCGAATCAACGCCGAGGGCCGGACACCGAGCACCGAGGACCGAGCTAAACGCGCACACGGGGTATGCATCCTGTATCCTGCATCCATGTCTTAACACTGCATAAGTCCTACGCTCTTTACAGGGAGAGGCAGGTCATGGCCGGTTCCATCCGAAAAGTCGGCGTCGTCGGGTGCGGTCTGATGGGGTCGGGCATCGCCCACGTGACGGCCCAGGCGGGCTATTCCGTCGTCGTCCGAGAGGTCTCACCGGAGCTCCTGGAGAAGGGCCGAGAGAACGTGCGGAATTCCATCCAACGCTGGTCTGTCCGGAAGGGCCAGATGACAGAAGAGGAGGGCCAGGCCTTGGTCGCCCGCATTCAGTTTACGACCGAACTCTCGCCCCTGGCCGACTGCGACCTCGTCATCGAGGCCATCACCGAAAACATGGACATGAAGAAGCAACTCTTCCGGGAGCTGGACAAGATCTGCAAGCCAGAGGCCATTTTGGCCAGCAATACGTCGTCGCTGTGCATCACCGAGATGGCCGTCGTCACGAAGCGGCCGGCTCGGTTTTTGGGCCTCCACTTCTTCAATCCCGTCCCGGTCATGAAGCTTGTCGAGATCATCCGGACCGACTTGACGGCTCCGGAAACGGTCGAGACGGTCCTCGGGTTCGTCCAGACCTTGGGCAAGACACCCATCCGGGCGCCGGACCGGCCGGGCTTTATCGTCAATCGTCTGCTGGTCCCCTACCTCCTGGACGCCGTCCGGTGCCTCGAGGAGGGCCTGGCGACGCCGGAGGAGATCGACCAGGCCATGGTCCTCGGCTGTGGCCATCCGATGGGACCCTTTACGCTCCTGGACTTCGTCGGTCTCGATACGACGTACTACATCGCCCAGGCGATGTACGATGAGTTTAAGGACCCCCGCTACGCGCCGCCGCCCCTCCTCAAACGTATGGTCCTGGCCGGCTTCCATGGCCGCAAGACGGGCCGGGGCTTCTACGACTATACGAAGAAGGAAGAGGGTGGTAAGGCCGGATGAGACGATCCGCGGGGAGGAGGGCGACCGATGGAGTTTCAGCACATCCGTCTGGAAGTCGAACCCGACGGTGTGGCCGTCCTGACGGTGAACCGGCCTGAACGGCGGAATGCTCTGAGTCATCAGACGGTCCGGGAGATGGGCCAGGTCGTCGAGGCCATTGCCCGTCGGGAAGGCGTTGGGGCCTCGATCCGGGCCCTCATCATCACGGGGTCCGGCGACAAAGCCTTTGTCTCGGGGGCCGACATCGAGGAACTGTCCCGTCTGACGCCCGTCGAGGGTTACGAGTACACCCGCCAGGGGCAGGCCGTCCTCAATGCCCTGGAGGCACTCCCCGTGCCGGTCATCGCCGCCGTCAACGGCTACGCCCTCGGGGGCGGCTGTGAGCTGGCCCTGGCCTGTCACATCCGGCTGGCCTGCCCGGAAGCCCGCTTCGGCCAGCCGGAGGTCCGGCTCGGCATCATCCCGGGCTACGGCGGGACCCAACGCTTGCCTCGCATCATCGGGAAGGGGCGGGCCCTCGAATGGATCCTGACGGGGGCCCACTATACGGCCGAGGAGGCTTACCGGATCGGTCTCGTCAACCGCATCGTCCCTCGGGAGCGCCTCCTCGACGAGGCGAAGGCCCTGGCTCGCCAGATCTTGGCAAACGGCCCCGTCGCCGTCCGGCTGGCCCTCCGGGCCGTCCAGGAAGGACTCGAGATGCCCCTGGAGATGGGTCTCCTCCATGAGGCAAGCCTCTTTGCTCTGACGACGGCCACGGAAGACATGCGGGAGGGCACGCGGGCCTTCTTGGAGAAGCGGGAACCCCGGTTTCAGGGACGGTAGCGATGGCCCTGCAGACGGTCTCCGACGTCCTGACGGCCTGGCTGGCCCGGAACGCCGCTGGCCATCCAGCCTGGCAGTGGGTCGGCCTCGTGCGGATGTGGCCAGACGTCGTCGGAGAGACGCTGGCTCGAGTGTCGGCCCCCGTCCGTCTGCAGGACCGAATCCTGACCGTTCAGGTCGTCCATCCCGTGTGGCTGGCCGAACTCCGTGCGCATGTCGACATGCTCCTGCAGAACATCCGGGCCCGGTGCCCCTGGTGCGACGTCGTCGACATTCACCTGGAGGTCCGGCCGGCCCGTCGGGAGCGCCCCGAGCGGGTGTCTCCCCCGCTTCAGGCGGCCCGCCTGTCTCCCGAGCTGGAATCCCTGATCGAGACGATGGCCCGCTCGATCCCGGATGCCCGGCTCCGCCGCTACTTCATTCGGGCCTGTCGGGCCTACTGGCGGGCCCGAAGCGGTTTCTCCGAGCCGGCCGGGTGACGCCCGACGGGAAATTCTTCACGACAGGATGCAGGATGCAGGATGCAGGATGCAGGATAGGGCCCCGGCGGAGGGCAGAGCTCAAACCTGCATCCCATATCCGCATTTCAAATCTTATGTTTTGTTAAGAAATGGATGCAGGATACAGGACGCATACCCCGTGTGCGGGTTTTTCGAAGCATGAGACGGACATTCCGCCTGGTACCAGGTATCGGGTACCTGGCAGCTGGGACCCGGGACCTAATCGCCGCCGAGGGCCGGATACCGAGCACCGAGGACCGAGGGCGGGGGCTAAGTACCGGCAAACCTGCACACGGGGTTTGCATCGTGCATGCCCGATGTGCGCGTTTTCCGGTTCTCGGTGCCCGGTATCCGGTATCTGACACCCGGAACCCGGTGCCTCATGGCCCTACTGCCGTATTGCCCTACTGCCCTACTGCCGTATTGCCCCATTACCCCACTCCCCTCCCCATGTTTTTGGATCGGTGGTTCGGTGGATGTCCGATGAAACGCTCCGATTCTGGCTGGCCCAATGGACGGGCATCCGGCTGGCCCTGATCGCCGGGACGGCGGCGGCGTTCGGAGTCGGCTTGAGCGTCTATGCCGTCGTAGGGGCCGTGCGGGGATGGCGTCGACGTCGGCGTTACCCCGACTGGCCGGGCCGGACGGTCCCGGTCCGAGTCCGGAAGGCCGGTCGTTGGGCCTTGGGGCTCCTGCTTGGGGCCGGAGCGGCCGGTGCCCTGACGTGGCCGTGGGTGACGCGCTATCAGCGCCTCGACGGCCGGAACGCCCAGACGGCCGGAACCGTCCGGGTTCGGCCCGGTGGCGGTGGGACATGGGTCGTCCGGTTTGAGCCGGAGGTCCCGAGCTTAGCCCCCATTCAGCAATCCGGCCAGGGGCGACGGTGGTTTGTCGTCGGGGCCTTCGTGGATTGCCCTCGGGTCGTCCGATGGCTTTTACTTCCCTCCCTTCATCGGCCGCTCTGGATAGGCTTTCAGCGACGGCCCGACGCCTTCCTCCTTTCCCGGGACGTCGAGCGGATGAGTGAGCCGTTCCTGGACGGCGCGTTTCGCCTTCTCCGACGGACCGGCCTGTGCCGGGCTCGGGTTCTCGCCTCGGTCCCGGTCGAGGTCCGGGCTGGGGAATTTCGGCTGATCGCGACCCCTCGGGGTTACGTCCTGATGGAAGCCGGTCGGCGTCGGGGAGTCACGGGAGCCGGACGTGGGCCAAAATCCAGTGGCGATAGTGAGGGGCCAGCCACGTCTTGAGGAGGACGTCGGCGACGAGCCCCGCCAGGGCAAGGCCCAGCCAAGGCCGGCGGTCTCGGAAGCGATAAGACGATCGCAAACGGGGATCCAGACGGTACAGCAGGGGCTCGGCCAGCAGAACCCCCAGGACGACGTAGGCCAGGACCCGCAGGACGGCGTAGACCGGCCAGGCCATCAGAAACGTGCAGAGGGGAGCGTCGCTATGGCGCATCAGGGAACCGACGTAGTAACTCATGAAGTTCATGAGGACCGTCCCCCCGTGCATGGAGACCAGACTCGCCGTGGCCAGCGAGGCGACCGTGAAAGCCCCGAGTTCGACGGCGTGCCGGGGTAAAAACCGGCGGGGATCGGACTCCTCCCCCCGACCCGTCCGGAGCCAGTCGAACATCTGTCGGCGATAGGCCTCCCCGTGCAAAACGAAGGACGCCGCGGCCGGTCCTTGCCGATAGACCCACAGGGTCCCGACGATCCCGAGGGCGACGGCCCATAGCCACATCCAACCGATGGCCGCCCGCCAGGCCCCCCGCCGGAGGAGCCAGATCATCCAGCCGTAAACGGGCAGGGTCTGGAGGACCGGAAGCCCCCAAGGGTGCCCGATGATACGACCCAACTCGGTGGCCCCGGCAACCCACAGGCTGAGGACTCCGACGCCGAGGATCCGTCCACCTATCCCCTTCACGGACCCACCCGTGCCCGGTCTGACAACGGACGGCGAGGCCCGTCGGCCCCGCCCTGTCCCGAATGCGCCGTCGGACCCTTTCCCTGGACCCGGGGACTATAATATACCCGCCGGGACTGTCCGAGGAGTCCCCCATGGCACGGCTACCGACTTACCAGAAAAATATTGCCTGCCTGGAGTCGCTCTGGGACGCGGACATCGAGAATCGGCTGAGCGTGCGTCCGATTCTGAAGCTGGCTTCCATGATGAATAACGTGAAATTTACGTATTTAACGTGCAATACCCGTGAAGAAATGAAGCACAATCTGGAAAAACTCAAGGGCCTCCGGGGATACGGCATCCTGTACCTTGCCTTCCACGGGAAGCCCGGCGTCCTTCTCCTGGACGAGTCGTCGGTCGACCTGGAGACCCTGGCGGCCTTCATGGGTCGGGGCTTCGTCGATTGGGTCGTCCATTTCGGGAGTTGCTCGACCATCGACGTCGAGCGCTATCGCATTCGGAACTTCATGAACGCTACGGGCGTTTCGATGGTCCTGGGCTATAAGAAAGACGTGGACTGGATCGAGAGTACGGTCACCGACCTCCTCCTCTTGGACTGGCTCCAGTCTTACAAGAACATGAAAAGCCTCTGGAAGCGGTTTCGCGAGCGCTACCGGGAGTTGGTCGCCCGGACGGGCCTGATGGCCTTCCACCGATGAGCGAGGCGTCCGATGTCCGTCCCAGCCCGTGGTCCTGAGGCGGCCGCCGCCCCCCGGCCGACCCTTTCGGTCGTAGACGCCGTCGCCCTGATCGTGGGCATCGTCATCGGGGCAGGTATCTTTCGGGCCCCTTCGGCCGTCGCCGCCCACGTGTCCGACCCCGGCGTCTTCCTCCTCCTGTGGTTCCTCGGCGGGCTCGTCTCCCTGGTCGGGGCCCTCTGCTATGCGGAGTTGGCGACGGCGTATCCCCATGCCGGCGGGGACTACCACTACCTGCGACGGGCCTTCGGACCCGACATCGCCTTTCTCTTCGGATGGGCCCGGATGACGGTCATCCAGACCGGCTCCATCGCCTCGCTGGCGTATGTCTTCGGCGACTACATGGCTTCCCTCCTTCCCCTGGGAAGCCATCCCGCGGCCCTATACGCCGCCTCGGCCGTCCTGGGCCTGACCCTCGTAAACGTCTTGGGGGTTCGGCCCGGTGCCTGGACCCAAAACGTCTTGACGGTGGCCAAAATCGGCGGTCTCCTGGCGGTCGTCCTGGCCGGGACCGCCCTCCTCGGTCAGAGCCCCTCGGGAGCCCCGGACGTCCGCCCCCCCGACGGTGCCCTTGGCCTGGCCCTCGTCTTTGTCCTTTACACCTACGGCGGATGGAATGAGGCCGCTTACCTGTCGGCCGAGCTCCGGGACGTCCGTCGAAACATGGTCCGAGCCCTCGTCGTCGGCGTCGGTCTGATCACGGCCCTGTATGTCCTCACGAACATGGCCTACCTGTGGGGTTTGGGCTTGGCGGGTGTCCGAGCCTCGGACGTCGTGGCCGCCGACCTGCTTCGGCGGGTCTTGGGTCCGCCCGGTGCCGCCTTCGTCAGCCTCCTCATCGCCGTCGCCGCCCTGGGGGGCGTCAACGGGACCGTCTGGACCGGTGCCCGGACGAATTATGCCCTCGGGCGGGACTTTTCGGCCCTGGCCTTCTTGGGCCGCTGGCACGCCCGGCTTGAGACTCCGACGGCGGCCCTGTGGGTGCAGGGTGCCATCGCTCTCGCTCTCGTCGTATTCGGGGCCTGGACCCGCCGGGGATTCGAGACGATGGTCGCCTATACGGCGCCCGTTTTCTGGTTTTTCTTCCTCCTGACGGGCTTGGCCCTGTTCGTCCTACGGCATCGGGAGCCGGACGTCCCTCGGCCGTTTCGGGTCCCGCTGTACCCGGTCACGCCCCTCGTCTTTTGCACCGTCTGCCTCTACATGCTCCATGCCAGCCTGGCCTATGCGGGGGCCGGGGCCCTGGCCGGCGTCCTCGTCCTCCTGACGGGAATTCCCGTTTTGGTCCTGGCCCGCCGGCGGCCGTCCGGTCCCTGCCCTGAATCGGGCAGTCCGGAAAAATCCCTCGGAGGAGGCCAGCCATGAAGAAGTCGAGGTCTTGGGTTCGATGGGCAGTCCTGACTTGGTTCTTCGCCCTCGTCGGGCTCTGCCCCTGGGAGACCGTCGGACAGCGTGCCCCGGACGTCCCCTATGTGCCGACCCCTTACGAGGTCGTCGAAGAGATGCTGAAGATGGCCAAGGTCGGCCCGGAGGACGTCGTATACGACCTGGGATGCGGGGACGGCCGGATCGTCATCACGGCGGCTCAGAAGTATGGGGCCCGGGGCGTCGGCGTCGACATCGACCCGCGTCGTATTCAGGAGAGCCGGGCCAATGCCGAGAAGGCCGGCGTGACGGACCGGGTCCGCTTCATCGAGGGCGACCTCTTCGAGGTCGACATCCGGGAGGCGACGGTCGTGACGCTGTATCTCCTGCCGGACGTGAACCTGCGGCTCCGTCCGAAGCTCCTTCGGGAACTCCGGCCCGGGACTCGCATCGTGTCCCACGATTACGACATGGGGGAATGGGAGCCCGACGACGTCGTGAAACTCCCGGGGCCGACCTATCCGCACACGCTGTACTACTGGGTCGTCCCGGCCTCGGTCGAGGGGACCTGGCGGGGGTCGATGAAGACGGCGTCGGGCGAGCGGGCCTTCACGGCGGCGTTCCGCCAGCAGTTCCAGAAACTTCAGGGAAGCATTCGACTGGCGGGTAGCCCGCCGGCGGAGGTTTCCGAGGGCCGGATGACCGGCGACCGACTGCGGTTTCGGACCCGGTTGAACGTTGGGGAGGCGGCGGTTCCCGTCGAGTGGGAGGGTCAAGTCGTCGGGGACACGATCCGGGGTCGGGTGCGGGTCCTGGAGGGGCCGACGGCCGGGGAGCAGGAATGGACGGCCCGGCGGGTCGGTCGGGGACTTGACAGGGGCGGGGGAAGGGGCCTATATATTAGGGTGCCGACGCCTGTTGGGGGGTCGGCGGTCGGCCCGATGCCCCGCTTGACATCGGGCCGAGGGGTGGTTATATTTAAGCTTGCCTTCCCCGCACGTTCTTTGAAAATTGGGTCACTGAGGTCTCTCGCCTGAGAGTTTCGCCCTCGCGGCCTGAGCCGTGAGGTCGCTCCGAATTCTGTTCGGAGGGTTTGATCCTGGCTCAGAGTGAACGCTGGCGGCGTGCCTAATGCATGCAAGTCGTACGCGAAAGGTCCTTCGGGGCCGAGTAGCGTGGCGAACGGGTGAGTAACACGTGCGTAACCTACCCGCCGGAGGGGGATAACCCCTCGAAAGGGGGGCTAATACCCCGTAAGCTCCCGGGGCCGCATGGCGCCGGGAGGAAAGGTGGCCTCTGGCTTTGGCCATGCTACCGCCGGCGGAGGGGCGCGCGGCCCATCAGCTTGTTGGTGGGGTAACGGCCTACCAAGGCGACGACGGGTAGCCGGCCTGAGAGGGTGGTCGGCCACACTGGGACTGAGACACGGCCCAGACTCCTACGGGAGGCAGCAGCAGGGAATCTTTGGCAATGGGCGCAAGCCTGACCGAGCGACGCCGCGTGGGGGACGAAGGCCCGAAAGGGTCGTAAACCCCTTTTCACCGGGACGAACGGCTCGGGGGTGAAGAATCTCCGGGTCTGACGGTACCGGTGGAATCAGCCCCGGCTAACTCCGTGCCAGCAGCCGCGGTAATACGGAGGGGGCGAGCGTTACTCGGATTCACTGGGCGTAAAGGGTGCGTAGGCGGGACCGTAAGTCGGGCGTTAAAGCCCCCGGCTCACCCGGGGAAGGGCGTCCGAAACTGCGGTCCTTGGGGCCGGGAGAGGCCAGCGGAATTCCCGGTGTAGCGGTGAAATGCGCAGATATCGGGAGGAACACCGGAGGCGAAGGCGGCTGGCTAGACCGAGCCCGACGCTGAGGCACGAAAGCCAGGGGAGCGAACCGGATTAGAGACCCGGGTAGTCCTGGCTGTAAACGATGGGCACTAGACCTGGGGGCGTTGGGCTTCTGGGTCGAAGCTAACGCGTGAAGTGCCCCGCCTGGGGAGTACGCCCGCAAGGGTGAAACTCAAAGGAATTGACGGGGGCCCGCACAAGCGGTGGAGCACGTGGTTCAATTCGATGCAACGCGAAGAACCTTACCTGGGTTCGAACGGCCGGACGACCGGTCCAGAGATGGGCCCTTCCGGGTGATGAGCCCGGACGGCCGGCCGAGGTGCTGCATGGCTGTCGTCAGCTCGTGCCGTGAGGTGTCGGGTTAAGTCCCGCAACGAGCGCAACCCTCGCCCTTAGTTGCCACCATTCAGTTGGGCACTCTAAGGGGACTGCCGGGGTAACCCGGAGGAAGGTGGGGACGACGTCAAGTCAGCATGGCCTTGATGCCCAGGGCTACACACGTGCTACAATGGCGGGTACAGAGGGTCGCGAACCCGCGAGGGGGAGCCAATCCCAGAAAGCCCGCCTCAGTTCGGATTGCAGGCTGCAACTCGCCTGCATGAAGCCGGAATCGCTAGTAACCGCGGATCAGAAGGGGCCGCGGTGAATACGTCTCCGGGCCTTGTACACACCGCCCGTCACGCCACGAAAGCCGGTTCTACTTGAAGTCCCCGACCGCGAACCCCGCCCGGGGACGCAGGGGCCGAGGGTAGGGCCGGTGATTGGGGCGAAGTCGTAACAAGGTAGCCGTAGGGGAACCTGTGGCTGGATCACCTCCTTTACGGAATCCCGGCGAGGACCTCAGGGCCCAATTTTCAGCGAACCCGTGGGGGCCTATAGCTCAGCCCGGTCAGAGCGTCCGCCTGATAAGCGGGAGGTCAGTGGTTCAAATCCACTTAGGCCCACCCAAGTGGGGGTATAGCTCAGCGGGGAGAGCGTCGGCTTTGCAAGCCGAAGGTCGGCGGTTCGAATCCGCTTACCTCCACCGGCGTTCTTTGACAACTGGGTCCAGGACAGCCGTGCGCCTTGGAACGTTGAGGTCAAGGAAGAAAGGGTGTGCGGTGGATGCCTGGGCGCGGGCAGGCGATGAAGGGCGTGGCAGGCTGCGATAAGCCCGGGGGAGCCGCCTGCAGGCGTTGATCCCGGGATTCCCGAATGGGGAAACCCGATGGCCGGAATGGGCCATCATCCCGGGCTGAATCCATAGGCCCGGGAGGCGAACCGGGGGAAGTGAACCATCTCAGTACCCCGAGGAAGAGAAAGCAACCGCGATGCCCTTAGTAGCGGCGAGCGAACGGGGCCCAGCCTAAACCGTCCCGGTGTCCAAGCGCAGGGGCGTTGCCGGGGCGGGGTCGGGGGGCCCAGTCGGGCGGAGCCCTGCCTCCGCCAGGGAGTTACCAAACGGTGCCTTAGCCGAAGTGGTCTGGAAAGGCCCGCCACAGAGGGTGATAGCCCCGTAGGCGAAAGGGCGACCGTCTCCCGGGACTGGGTGCCCGAGTACCGCGGGACACGGGGAATCCTGCGGGAAGCTGGGAGGACCACCTCCCAAGGCTAAATACTCGCCCGCGACCGATAGCGCACCAGTACCGTGAGGGAAAGGTGAAAAGAACCCCGGCGAGGGGAGTGAAAGAGAACCTGAAACCGCACACCTACAAGCAGTGGAAGGCGGGACTCGGTCCCGCTGACCGCGTGCCTTTTGCAAAATGAGCCGGCTAGTTACGGTCCGCAGCGAGGCGAACCCCCGAGGGGAGCCGAAGCGAAAGCGAGTCCGAACAGGGCGTTCAGTTGCGGGCCGTAGACGCGAAGCCGAGCGATCTATCCCTGCCCAGGGTGAAGTCCGGCTAACACCGGATGGAGGCCCGAACCGGTGGAGGAGGAAAACTCCTCGGATGAGGTGGGGATAGGAGTGAAAGGCTAATCAAGCTCGGTGATAGCTCGTTCTCCCCGAAATCGCTTTCAGGCGAGCCTCCCGGCGTGGGTCTCGGCGGTAGAGCACTGGATGGGCCAGGGGGCCGAAAGGCCTCTCATGTCCAACCAAACTCCGAATGCCGGGACGCCGGACCGGGGGAGTCAGACCGCGGGGGATAAGCTCCGTGGTCGAGAGGGGAATAGCCCAGACCGCCCGCTAAGGCCCCGAAACCCAGGCTTAGTGGAGAAGGAGGTCGGGTCGCGAAGACAGCCAGGAGGTAGGCTTAGAAGCAGCCACCCTTTAAAGAAAGCGTAATAGCTCACTGGTCGAGCGGCCCGGCGCCGAAAATATAACGGGGCTCAAGCCTGGTGCCGAAGCGGCGGGTGCGTCCCGACTTCGGTCGGGACGCGCGGTAGGGGAGCGTTCCCAGTCGGTTGAAGTGGCCGCGTGAGCGCGGGTTCGACCCGGTTATAGCCATGGACGGCTGGGAAGTGACTCTGCCGGCATGAGTAGCGATAAGGGTGGTGGAAACCCACCCCGCCGAAAACCGAAGGTTTCCTGGGGAAGGTCAGTCCGCCCAGGGTTAGGCGGTCCTAAGGTGAGGCCGAAAGGCGTAGCCGAAGGGCAGTGGGTCAACATTCCCACCCCACCTCGGGTGCATGGGCAAAGGGGGGACGCAGGAGGGTAGGCCGTCCGTCCCGACGGAATGGGGCGGTCGCGGGTGTAGCGGTGCCCCCAGGCAAATCCGGGGGCTGGGACTTCGAGTCCGGCCGCCAGGCCCGCGAGGCGGGGCGGCCTTCGGGCCAAACTGAACCGGCCGAACCCACACTGCCAGGAAAAGCCTCGTTGCTCCGTGCCCGGGGTGACCGTACCGGAATCCGACACAGGTCGGTGGGGTGAGAATCCTCAGGCGCACGGGTGAAACCCCGCTAAGGAACTCGGCAAATTGACCCCGTAACTTCGGGAGAAGGGGTGCCTCGCGTAGGGTGAGGGTCCGCGCGACCCGAGCCCGAGGAGGTCGCAGTGAAAGGGCCCTGGCGACTGTTTATCAAAAACACAAGGCTCTGCCAACTCGCAAGAGGCGGTATAGGGCCTGACGCCTGCCCGGTGCCGGAAGGTTAAGGGGACGGGTTAGCCGGTGCCCTCGGGTGCCGGCGAGGCTCGGAACCGAAGCCCCGGTAAACGGCGGCCGTAACTATAACGGTCCTAAGGTAGCGAAATTCCTTGTCGGGTAAGTTCCGACCTGCATGAAAGGCGTAACGACTGGGGCACTGTCTCAGCGGGGCGCCCGGCGAAATTGAAGTGGCCGTGAAGATGCGGTCTACCCGCGGCCAGACGGAAAGACCCCGTGAACCTTCACTGCAGCCTATCCTTGGGTTTGGGAGCGTCATGCGCAGGATAGGTGGGAGCCTGGGAAGCGCCCCTTTCGGGGGGCGTGGAGGCGCCGGTGAGATACCACCCTTGACGCTTCGAAACCCTAACCGGACCCCGTACACCCGGGGACGGGACCGGGGTAGGTGGGTAGTTTGTCTGGGGCGGAAGCCTCCTAAACAGTAACGGAGGCGCCCAAAGCTCCCCTCAGGCGGTTTGGAAATCCGCCGTGGAGTGCAAGGGCACAAGGGGGGTTGACTGCGAGGCCGACGGGCCGAGCAGAGGCGAAAGCCGGGCCTAGTGATCCGGTGGTCCCGTGTGGAAGGGCCATCGCTCAACGGATAAAAGGTACTCCGGGGATAACAGGCTGATCCCGCCCAAGAGTCCACATCGACGGCGGGGTTTGGCACCTCGATGTCGGCTCATCGCATCCTGGGGCTGAAGCCGGTCCCAAGGGTCGGGCTGTTCGCCCGTTAAAGCGGTACGTGAGCTGGGTTCAGAACGTCGCGAGACAGTTCGGTCCCTGTCTGCCGCGGGCGCTGGAGACTTGAGGGGGGCCGTTCCTAGTACGAGAGGACCGGAACGGGCCAGCCTCTGGTGTCCGGGTTGTGGCGCCAGCCGCAGCGCCCGGTAGCCATGCTGGTAAGCGATAAGCGCTGAAAGCATCTAAGCGCGAAGCGCGCCCCAAGATGAGGTCTCCCTCCCGTCTGGGCAACCGGACGGGGTAAGGCCCCCGGGAGATGACCGGGTAGATAGGCCGGGTGTGGAAGCCCCGTAAGGGGTGAAGCTGACCGGTACTAATCGGCCGAGTGACTTGACCTCAACTTCTAAGGCGTTTTCCCTTAGGCTGTCCTGGACTCAGGTGTCTTTCCCTACCTTGCATACCCCGTGTGCGGGTTTTCGAAGACAGGTGCGTGGCATCGGGTGCCAGGTATCGGGCACCGGCTATCTGGCACCTGGGACCTGATACCCGGCACCGGAGCCGGTCCAACGCCGAGCACCGAAGACCGAGCTCGGCCACCGGAAAACGCGCACATCGGGTCTGTATGGAATTTTTCCCTCCCTACTTTTGGGTCGGGTGCCCATAGCGGCGGGGAAACGCCCGTTCCCATTCCGAACACGGAAGCTAAGCCCGCCAGCGCCGATGATACTGCGGGGGCAACCCCGTGGGAAAGTAGGTCGGTGCCCGGCCCAGCGCCCTCATCTGAGGTCTTCCATTAACCACGCCTCGGCCGGTGCCCAGGCCCCTGGGTTCGTAGCGTCCGAAAAGACCGGAAGACCCCACAGGGCTTCCACGAGGATTTCCACACCGTGAACGAAGCGGGGACCGGGCCGGGAAAAGTAGGCACCTGCGTCGGCGGCCCATACGGCCCGCCGCCGGACGGCCCGGAGCCGGAACCACCCCTCGGGGGGACGGAGTCTCCGGAGCTCCTCTAAGACGTCGGCCAGCCGATACCCACAGGGAACCAGGAAGATGGCGTCCGGGTCGGCGGCCTCGACGTCCGACCACGGGATCGTCCGAGAGGGTTGGCCGGCCTCGTTCAGGACAGGAATACCCCCGGCCCACCCGACCATCTCGGGTACCCAGTGACCGGCGACCATCGGAGGATCCAACCATTCCAGCAGAAGCACCCGGGGCCGGACGGCCGCCCGGGGAACCCGGGCCTGGAGTTCCTTCAGACGGGTCTGCAGACGGCCGACCAAAGCCTCGGCCTCGGCCGTCTGGCCCGTCGCCTCGCCGACCCGCCGGATGTCTTCCCAGATCCCCTCAATGGTCCCAGCCTGCAGGGCAAGATTCCGGAAGGGCGGATGCCAATGCAGGACCGTATTGATCTGCCCGGGCGCCACAGCACACACACTGCAGACGCCCTGCGTGATGACAAGATCCGGCCGGAGCTCGGCGAGACGGTCCGTACGGATGCGGAAATAATTCCGTCCCGCCCGATAGGCCTCGCTGACGAGGCGGTGAATTTCGGCCGGCGGGAGACCCGGCGGGAGGGTGCTCTCGACGACGACCGTCCGTCCCCGGACTTCCGGCGGGTAGTCGCATTCATAAGTGACGCCGACCAGGGCGTCCGTCAGGCCGAGGGCACATACGATTTCGGTCCCGCTGGGGACCATCGACACGATCCGCATGGTGCGCTCCATTTCTTCCATTCCGAGGCTAAGGTGATCCGAGGTAGGAGTTATACAGTTGACGGAGTCGGATCCACGCCGTGCGGGGACCACGTACTCGAATCATAGCCGTAATGCCGTATTGCCGAATTGCCGTACTGCCGTAAAAGATCCCTGCCAACTGCGTAAGTCCTACCAGGAGTTAGCGGGTGATGGGGGAGGGATGCCCGGATAGTCCTGCTCCCGCCACGCCTTAAACCGCTCCTGAATGAGGTTGACCCGGTCCAGCGGGCCGACCGCTTTCTCCAGCATGGCCATCTGCGGGCCGCGTGTTCGGACCTTGAGAAACGCATCGGTCTGTACGCCTGAATCACGACTGTAAATTGTTCCAACGTCCTGCACATTTCCCCTGCATCGCTCCAACGCATTTCGCCGCCGAATGCTGCGCCGACCTCATCCGTATGGCCCTGCATCTAAGAGAATTATCCGCACCACCTCGTTCCCCCGAAAGTCAATCACCTTCACGGCAATCCGGCGGTGCTCGCCGGGCTGGAAGGGGACGGTGCCGCGCATGGGCTCAAAGGCCCCCTCCGGCTGGATGAGCGCCGGTGCCTCCAGATCGTTCACTCCCCCGTCATTCGGTGCGATTTCATTTTGACAGAATCGGATTTCCTTCCGCAATCCGGGACAGGGCGCGGGTCCCAGGGGGGCCACTCTGCGTCGCTCCTACTCGTCCAGATCGTCCCGCAGGGGACAGCGGGGGCAGGAGCGGACGGGTTCGTTGCAGACCAGGCTGTAAAGGCCGTGCAGACCGAGTTGGACCAGGGGTGCCCGCCGGGTTAGGTACGTCTGCCAGAAGCCGAAGCGCGCTCGGACGGCCCGCTGAATGGCGTCGTCTTCGATGGGGCCGGTTCGCATCGCCCGGAGGGCCTCCAGGGACGGCCAGTCCCGATACGTCTGCCTCCACAGGGCCATCGCAACCGGCAGGACGGCGTTCCACCACAACGTCGTCCACCGGCCCGGGCCGACCAGACGGCCCCGGAGGACGAGCGTCCGACCGTCCGGCAAACGCAGGTCGGATGCCGGGAACGTCAAGCCCGTATAGCCCTCCGTGATACTCCGCCACAGTCGCCGCCACGCCGCGGGGTCGGACATTCCGTATCGGAGGCCCGCCTCGGCGACCCGCAGGAGGTGGTCCATCGGATCCGTCGGGAGTCCGCACAAGACCGCAAGCCAGGCCAAGCGCCGCCAGGGGTCCTGGGCCGGCCGATGGGGCCCCGGCCAGGGCGGATGATTTCCCCCGAGATGAACCCCCCATCCCCGAAGCAGGAGGTCTGTCGGGCCGTTCCGGAGGGCGACGTCTCGAGCGACGGGCCACGGAACGGCGTCGGCCAGGGCTTCCAGGACGTGCTTGGCCTGGGCGTAACCGAGGCCGCGGGCGATGCTTCGGTACAGCGTTTGAGTCGGGGGCTCGCCGGCGGCGATGGACCGGGCCGACGTCCGGGCCCGCTCGATGAGATAGAGGCGGCCCATCCGTTCGACCAGCCTCGGGAGTCGGGCGGCGTCCCACGCAGGCAGGTAAGTCAAGCACATCGGGGTCGTCGGTCGTCGGGGACACACAGCGTCCGTCGGGAACTCTACGAGGTCCTCCGGGAGGATATAGGTCCGAAGGGCGATTTCGGGAATGACTTCCGAGGTGTCTCGGTGATAGACGGGAACGCCCGTGGATTCGTAGACGACGTGCAAGACGACCCGGCCATAACGGGAGTCCCGGTCATGCCCGTGGAGGGTCCACTCGGTCGTCATGCGGTGGACCTCGACGTCACCGGTCCGCACGGCCCCGTCGATTTGGAGGATGGCCTTCTGGAAGTCGGGACCCGGTCCGTAATTCCACCATCCAGGTTGGAAGACCCGGAGGGACCGGCCGTCGGTCGTGCGGAGGACTTCGGGCAGACGCCACTGCCAGAGCCAGACCTGGTGGAGGACCGTCTCGGGCCAGTCCATAGAGACTTTCTCCGATAGCCGATTGGCCTGCTTTCCCCTCTTTCCGTACCCGTCGTCGGGAGATTCGACGGCACCGGACTGCCAGCAAGGTCCGTGCCGGTGAGTCCCCGGACGGCTCCCCGTGGGGATGTCGCCCGGATGCCCCGTCGAAGGAGTCCCCTCACCGTGTCCAGTCCGGTGGACAGATCGTCCAGCCCGGTGGACAGAGTCCCCCTCCCCGGACGGGGACTTCCGTTTGGCATCCCCGGGGACCCTCTGATGTAATAGGGCTCCGGAGTGCTGTCCCATGGCGTGGTACGGATGGGCGGGTCTGACTCTCATCGCCTTGGCCAAGGCCGTCCGGTGGGCCGGTCTTCACTACGGCATCCTGCCGGCCCTCCACCGGTGGGTCGCCACGTGGTTCACGCCCATCGTCTGGTGGGGCTATATCCTGTTTCTGGACGCTTGGCTGGCCCGCCGCACCCGCCGGTCTTTCCTTCAGAATTATCCTGGTGAGTTTATCTTCATGCTCATCGCCTCCAACGTTTGCTGGCTCATCTTCGAGGACTACAACCTGCTTCTGCGGAATTGGGTCTATCAGAATCTTCCAGAGAGCCTCGTCGAGGAGTGGATCGGCTCCCTCTTTGCGTATGCGACCATCTTTCCGGGCATATTCGGGACGGCCTCGGTCCTCGCTCAGCTCCTGGGTCTGCCCCTCCAGACGACAGCCCGACCCCTCTCGGTCCGAGCCCGATGGCTCTCGATGGCCGTCGGCCTGGCCATGCTCCTGGGGCCGCTGGTCGCCCCGGCCCGGTACCGGCCCTACCTGTTTGCTCCCGTATGGCTGGGCTTCATCTTCCTGCTCGACCCCGTCAACGAACGGCTCGGGGGAGTATCCCTCCTGGCCCAGGCGAAGGCCCGGAATTTCCAGTGGATCGGGACGCTCCTGGCGGCCGGCTACGTCTGCGGGTTTCTCTGGGAGTACTGGAACTCGTGGGCCGAGACCCGTTGGGTCTACACGATTCCGTTTCCGACCGTCTTCCGTATCTTTGAGATGCCTCTGCTGGGCTTCCTGGGCTTTGGACCCTTTGCGCTGGAGTGCTTCTGCATGTATGAGACGTGCCGCCGGGTCTGGCGGCGGACTTTCCGGCGACCCCGAATGGCTGAGGCATTTCTGATGGGTGCCCTTGGGCATTCAGGCCTGGCCCAGGGTCCGTCGGGGGACAGGGGTTGACAGACGGCTCGCCCAGCTTTATATTTTAAGGCTAAACCTTCTTGAGTCTCCCCTACTCAATGTCACGCGGGAGGTGGTCCATGGCATGGCAACTGCGTCCCCTCTATGACCGGGTCGTCGTCCGGCGCATCGAGCCCAAGGAGGAGGTGCGGGGCGGGATCATCATCCCCGACGTGGCCCGGGAGAAGCCGATGCTGGCAGAAGTCGTCGCCGTCGGGACGGGCCGGGTCCTGGAGAACGGGAAGGTCCTTCCCCTGGACGTCCAGCCCGGTCAGAAGGTCCTGATCGGCAAGTATGCCGGTTCGGAAGTAAAGATCGACGGCGTCGAGTATGTGATCTTGCGGGAGGACGAGATCCTGGGCATCGTCGTGGAGGAATGACTCGGGCCCCGACTCCCGTTTGGGGAAGGGGCGGTCCAGCCGCCCAGGGTCCCCTTTTCCAGTCTCCAGGGTGACCGGGACTTCCGGGGTTCGGGCTTCGGCGCAGTGGAGACCGAACCCCTAATATTCCGATACATTTTGATATTATAAATATGTTGCCATTGAAGGAGGATGGGCATGGCGAAGGACATTCGCTACGGAGATGATGCCCGGCAGGCGATCCTTCGGGGCGTCAACAAGCTGGCGAACGCCGTGAAGGTCACGCTGGGCCCGAAGGGTCGTAACGTGATCCTCGAGAAGAAGTTTGGTTCTCCCGTCGTCACCAAGGACGGCGTGACCGTTGCCAAAGAGATCGAGCTAAAGGACCCCTGGGAGAACATGGGGGCCCAGATGGTCCGGGAGGTCGCCAGCAAGACCAGCGACGTCGCCGGTGATGGGACGACGACGGCGACGGTCCTGGCCCAGGCCATCTTCCGGGAAGGTCTCCGGCATGTCGCCGCCGGTGCCAACCCGATGGAGATCCTGCGGGGTATTCAGAAGGGCGTCGAGGTCGTCGTCGAGGAAATTAAGAAGATGGCGACGCCCGTGAAGGGTCAGGCCATCGCCCAGGTCGGTGCCATCGCCGCCAACAACGACATGGAAATCGGGGAGATCATCGCCCAGGCGATGGAGAAGGTCGGCAAAGACGGCGTCATCACCGTCGAAGAGGCGAAGGGCCTCGAGACGACCCTGGAGGTCGTCGAAGGGATGCAGTTTGACCGCGGCTACCTGTCCCCCTATTTCATCACGGACCCCGAGCGGATGGAGTGTGTCCTGGAGGACGCCTACATCCTGATCCATGAAAAGAAGATCAGTGCCATCAAGGAGCTCTTGCCCGTCCTGGAGCAAGTCGCCCGTTCCGGCAAGCCCCTGCTGGTCATTGCCGAAGACGTCGAGGGCGAGGCCCTGGCGACGCTGGTCGTCAACAAGCTCCGGGGTGTCCTGAACTGCTGTGCCGTGAAGGCCCCCGGCTTCGGTGAGCGGCGCAAGGAGATGCTCCGGGACATCGCCATCCTGACGGGCGGTAAGGTCATTTCCGAGGACTTGGGCATCAAGCTCGAGAACGTCCGTCTGGACGACCTCGGTCGGGCCAAGAAGATCGTCGTCGACAAGGACAACACGACGATCATCGAGGGCTACGGCAAGCCCGAGGACATCGAGGCCCGTGTCAAGCAGATCCGCAAGCAGATCGAGGAAGCGACCTCCGACTATGACCGGGAGAAGCTCCAGGAGCGTCTCGCCAAGCTCGTCGGCGGTGTCGCCGTCATCCGCGTGGGTGCCGCCACCGAGGCCGAGATGAAGGAGAAGAAGGCCCGCATCGAGGACGCCATGCATGCCACCAAGGCGGCCGTCGAGGAGGGCATCGTCCCCGGCGGCGGGGTCGCCTACCTGCGGGCGTCCTTTGCCTTGGACCGGCTGAACCTGGAAGGCGACCAGCAGATCGGCGTCCAGATCCTGAAGCGGGCCCTCGAGGAGCCCCTCCGGCAGATCGCCAGTAACGCCGGCTGGGAGGGCTCCATCGTCGTCGAGAAGGTTAAGGCGGCCGACAATCCCAATTACGGATTCAACGCCTTGACCGAGCAGTTTGAGGACCTCGTCGAGGCGGGTGTCATCGACCCGGCGAAGGTCTGCCGCGTGGCCATCCAGAATGCGGCGAGTGTCGCCAGCCTCCTTCTGACGACGGATGCCCTCGTCAGCGAGGTCCCCGAAAAGAAGGAGGAGGCTGAAGAAGCGGCCGTGCCGGAGTACTAAACCCACCCTCCCCGTTCTCCATCTGCGGGTCCGGCCCGGCCGGACCCGCAGATGTTCTCCACCCGCCTTAGACTGTCGGAAGTCCCGGGGCGGATGGCTTCCGCGCCAGGTACAGAGTCGCTACGCCCCCAGCCAGGAGTCGAAGGGCTATGGGCTGGAAGCCGGCCTGCGTGAGCCACGCCTGAAGAGCCTCATAGTGGGGAAAGGCCGGGATACTCTCCCGTAAATACTCGTAGGGCGCCCGGTGGCCCGTGATCCATCCCCCCAGAACGGGCAGGATTCGGTTTAGGTAAAGGCCAAAAGCCCATCGCCAGGGACGCCACCGGGGAAGGGTAAACTCCAGGACGGCGAGCCATCCACCCGGCCGCAGGACCCGAAAGAACTCCCGAAGCCCCTCCAGAGGGTCTGCCAGATTTCGCAGGCCGAAGGCGATCGTCAGGGCGTCCAAGGCTTCGGCCCGGAAGGGAAGCCGTAGAGCGTCGGCCTCGACCCAGGCGACGGCCACACCCTGCCGTCGGGCCTTGGCCTGAGCGAGACGTAACATCGGCCGGCTGAAATCGAGGCCGACCCGAAGCCGCAGGGGTCTCCGAAAGCACAAGATGGCATCCCCGCTTCCCGTGGCCACGTCCAGGACGATGGCCTCCGGACCCAGGGGCAGACTTTGGGCCATCGTCCGACGCCACCGGAGGTCCAGTCCCAGGCTCAGCCAGCGGTTGGCCCGGTCGTAGCGGGCGGCGATGATGTCGAACATCTCCCGGATTTCCAAGGCTCGGCGCATCGTTTCCCGATGAAGCGGGATGCAAGATGCAGGGAACAGGATACAAGATGCAGACCCGATGTGCGCGTTTTCCGGTGGCCGGACTCGGTCCTCGGTGCTCGGTATTCGGCCCTCGGCGTCGACTCGGTACCGGGTATCGGGTCCCAGGTGCCGGGTACCCGGTTCTCAGCCTCGGTCCTCGGCGCTCGGTATCCGGCCTTCGGCCGTGGAGAGATGGGGGAAGGGAGATGGGACCTTCCCGGCCCTTCGTCCAGACCGAGGGCCGAGAACCGAAGGCCGGAAACCAAATAGGGTGCCGGGTACCCGACATCCGGAACCCGGTACCTTATTGCCCTACTGCCTTACTGCCCTACTGCTCTGTTAAGATATGGATGCAGGATACAGGATGCACGATGCAGGATAAAAACGGCTCGGATTCCGCTTACCTGGTACCCGGGACCTGGTACCTGGCACCATTCCCACATTTCAAATCTTAACAGAGCACTACTTGCTCCGTCGAAAACCCCTTAGAATGATAGAATTAGAGGAGCTCGGATGGGGTCCCGGAAGAGAGGAGTCGCCATGAAACCGTCGCAACTGCTGAAGTTTGCCCAGCTGGCTTTGCAGGTCGCCCGTCAGCACTTGCCCCCCTATGGGTCCAAGTACTCTCCCAAGAAGTTCACCCAACCGTCGTTGTTGGCGTGCCTGTTGGTGAAGGAGTATTTGCGAATGGACTATCGGGGGCTGGAGGACCTGTTGGCCAGTTCCGCCGAGCTGAGGGCCGCTTTGGGCCTGGAGTCGGTACCGGACCATTCGACGTTCCACTGGTTCATGCGGCATCGGGTGACCCCCACGTTGCTGAAGGCGGCCCTGGCGACGACCCTGCGACTGTTCCGGAGGCGTTCCCGGCGGGGGGAGACGGTAGCCGTGGATGCCACGGGCTTTTCCCGGCGTCCGGCCAGCCACTACTACATGAGGCGCATGGGGCGTCGTCAGCGAGCGAGGCGGTTCCT
>Ga0079997_116307_pt1 | contig 49125 bp, 47 predicted proteins | sample PerSpoCPS_CMetaG_FD_69200 | JGI IMG/M metagenome (GOLD analysis project Ga0079997, IMG submission 69200) | Archaeal communities from Yellowstone National Park, Wyoming, USA - Perpetual Spouter C (PS_C) MetaG (SPADES assembly) (version 2) | ecosystem: Environmental > Aquatic > Thermal springs >... | reverse complement strand
AGGAATAGGCAGGACTTGACTTTTCAATACCCTTGCTCCTTTAGGTTCCCCCCGCTTCGCGAGGGGAACCGCGCAGGGGTTCGGTTCCCCCTGCCCGCAGGGGGAACCTTAAGGAGGGGGTTGAAAAACTATCGCGCTCGTTCGGTTGCATATGCCAACGCGGCGCGGATTGCCTCAGCAGACAAAGTCGGGTAGCTCTGCAAAATCTCCGCCTCGCTTAGCCCAGCAGCTAAGTTATCCAAGACAACGGATACAGGGATCCGTGTGCCCTTGATACACGCCCGCCCGTGGCACACGCTCGGATCGGTCGTGATGTAGTCGCGCCAGTTCGGGATTGCGTTTGGCATACGCTGATTATACCGAATCGCATTACTTCGGGCGTTTTGCGAGCATCTGCTCTGCCTCGGCAAGCAGGGCGTCGATGGTTTTGTCGCGGTAGCCGCGTTCGACGAGGTCGGCGAGCGCTTGCTTGGCTTCGGCGGGGCGGTTCTGCAGGATGCGCAGGCGCGCCAGAGCAACGCCGTAGGCGACACGGTCAGGGTCGCGCTGCGCCGCCGCCTGCAGGTGCGCCTCCGCCGTCGCCAAGTCGCGCTGGTTCATCCAGTGGTGCGCGGCGGCAATCCACTTGCTAGCTTGCTGCAACTCGCGCAGCCCCTGCTCGGCAGCCGTGCCCGCAGGGTTCGGAATCAGCGCGTACGCCGCGCGGAACTCGGCTTCGGCGAGGTCTAACCGCGCCTTGCGAGCATAGAGCAGCCCCAACGCCTGATGCCCATAAAACTTCGGCGTGCGCCCCAGCACATGCTCGCGAATAATCCGCTCCGACTCCTCGAATTCGCCCCGTTCAGAGAGCATCACTGCGAGGTTGTTCCAGCCGACGATGTTGTGGGGCTCGATTTTGGTCGCTTGGCGGAATAGCGCAATCGCCGCATCAGGGTCGCCCAAGCGCAGCAGTGCGACACCCTTGTTCACATAGCCCATCCCACTGCGCGGCGCGACTTGAATGGCTTTCTCGGCGTACTCCAGCGCTTCGGTGTAGCGTCCCTGCTTGTTATACAGGTCAGACAGGTTGCTGAAGCCTATTGGTGAGCGCGGCGAAGCCGTCGTGAGCCACTTCCACAGCGACTCGGCGTCACGCCAGTTCGGGAGGGTATAAAGTGTGGTCAGCAGCAGCGCGGCGCAGTAGCCGACCATCGCGCCCTGAATTGCATGCACGCGCCGCGCCGACGCCCGTCCCAACAGTCCCACCACAAGCCCCAGAACGATGAGCGCGAGCGGGAAGGTCAGGAATCGCTCCGCCGTGAAGATGCCGAACGCGAACTCCAACGGGCGCAGGTTCAGCACGGGTAGCAGCGCGACCAGCCCCGCCCCAAGCAGCCAGCCCATGCGCGGCTGACGACGCACTGTCCACCCGACACCTGCCACGACAGCAACCGCAATCGCCAACTGCGCCCACGCCCAGCCGTCACTGAGCGGAATCGGCAACTCCGAGTGGTGCGCGGGCGTGATGCTGAAGAACGGGAACACCGCCAGCCCCACCAGCGTCGTCAGCGTGCGCCCGACTAAGAGCAGGTGCTGGAGTGGCGTGCCCGCGTCTATCTGCGCGTCGTTGAGCGGCGCGGTGAACAGGTAGCCCAGTGCAGCGTAGCGTAGCGCGAAGTAGACGCCCAGCGCAACCGCCAACCCTGCATAGAGCGCACACTCACGGCGGAGCAGGCTCCCGACGCCAATCCGCTCGGAACCATCGCTGCGACGCGCCAGTTGCCACATGAGCATCACCAGCGGCAGGGTGAGTGCCATCTCCTTGCACAGCAGGGCGAGCAGGGATGCCGTCGCGACGCCCGCCACACGCGCCGCGCCTTGCAAACGCCCTTCCAGCCACAACGCCAGCAGCAGAAACAGTGTCGCCAGCAGGTCGTACCGCGACGAAACGAACGCCACGCTCTCCACCAGCGCGGGATGCACCCCGTACAGCAAGCCCGCAATCAGCCCTTGCCAACGCCCGCCCAGCAGCCGCAGCCCCAACGCGCACACCAGCGCGGTGTTCACGAGGTGAATCAGCACATTCGCCGCGTGGAACGGCGCGGGGTTCGCCTTCCAAACCCAGAGTTGCACGAGCAGACTGCTGAGCGCGAGCGGGCGGAAGTAGTTCGGCGAGAAGTCCAGCGGCTGGCGCACCGCTTCCAGCCAGCGCGACGGCGAGTGGTACTCGATGCGCCCGTAAATAATCTGGTCGTCGTCCCAGACGAACCCGAAGCCGAGCGTCTGGGCGTAGACAGCACCGACCACTATCACGACCGCCAGCACGCCCAGCGCGTGTACACGCACAGCCCGTTGGGGAAACACTCGATAGTATACACGCTTCAGAGGTCTACAGGTCTCTCAACAATCTATCGTAATCTTCATGCGAACCTATCCAGAACCAAACGATGGCATCGTCCTCTCGTACCCCAAGTGCACGGTAGCCCTTAGAGACGCGTACCAAGTAGATTTACTGGGTGGGGTGAACCTTCTTGAAGTGCAGGCTTGGATGATTAGGATTCTGTCTGAAACGAGCATAGGCTTATTTTGCGCTCTTCTGGATGCTCGGCGGCAATCGGTTATAAAGACGCCAAAAGTCCGATGTCGCCCTTGACCTCATTCATCGTCCTCAAAAAGCGGTGTCGTCCTCCTCGAGTGGTAGTCTTGGAGTGCTTTCTTCGCCATCTGTGCAAGCAGGTCTTGGGAGCGACTGAATAACTCGTCCCAGCGTCGCTCGTCTTCGTCGTCAGATAGGTACTCCAAGTAGGTTGCCTCCTCCACGAACTTTGTAAGTCGCTGCCCGTTGTAGTCGGCTTGCAAGGCGTAGCGCACCTGCCGCTTGCCCGACTTCGTGATGTGTTCATACTTATGCGCCCGCACATGCTCGCGGGGCACTTCCACCATGCGGCGTTCCTTGACGCTGTAGAACTGCACATATGGATTATACCCCTTTCCCAGCACGATGATTGTATCCTCCAGCGGCGGCAGTTGCCCCCTTCCTGCAAGGGAGGGTACAATTTGCTTATTACGAGCAGGAGTGTCGATGATGTACGGGATGCGCGGTTCTGGGCGGATGTTTCGGATCTTGATGCGCCATGCGGGCGTGTCGCGCGAGATGGGCGGCGAGGAACTCTCGCTGGCGGTGCAGCGCGTCGACCAGATGTTCATCCAAGCGCTCGAGGCGGGCGCGTCCGATATCCACATGCACCCCGAACGCAACGCGCTGCGCATTCGGTTTCGCATTGACGGCGTGCTGCACGAACACGAGGTCATTACCCAGCCCGACCTTATTCAAGCGATGATCAGCCGCGTCAAACTGGCGGCGAACATGCATCTGGACGAGAAGCGCGACACCCAAGATGGGCGCATCGACATGGAGTATCTGGACAGGCGGCTGAGCGCGCGCGTATCGTGCATCCCGACCCTCAACGGCGAGCGCATCGTGATGCGTATCCTCGACCCAGCCCGGATGCAGGTCAATCTCGACTCGCTGGGCATGCCGCAGGATGTGATTGCGCACTGGCGACGCGCTCTTCAGGTCGCCTATGGCATGCTTGTTGTCACGGGTCCCACAGGCTCAGGCAAAACCTCCACGCTCTACGCCTCGCTGCACACGCTCGATCGCGTGCATCGCAACATCGTGACCGTTGAAGACCCCGTCGAGTATGAGTTCCCCGACAATGTGATGCAGGTGCAGGTGACGGAGAAAATCACCTTCCCGCGAGCGTTGCGGGCAATGCTACGCCACGACCCCGATGTGATTATGATTGGCGAGATCCGCGACCGCGAGTCGCTGCAGATAGGCATTCAAGCTGCGCTGACGGGGCACTTGGTGCTGTCTACGCTGCACACGAACAACGCCATCGAGACCATCAGCCGCATGATCGACATGGGCGCGGAGGACTACTTGATTGCGGCGACTTTGCAGTGCGCGATGGCGCAGCGACTGGTGCGGGTGATTTGCCCCGACTGTCGTGTGCCCTATCAGCCGACGCCCGAGGAGATTGCCGCGCTCAAAATCCCGCAGGAGTGGCTGGCGCAGGCACGCTTTTTTGCAGGCAAGGGCTGCCCCAAGTGCATGAACACGGGCTACCGCGGGCGCACGGGTATCTTCGAACTGCTGCGCATCAGCCCCGCCATCCGCGAGGCGATTGTCAACCGCGCCTCCAGCGACCAAATCATGCAGATCGCCGTCAAGGAGGGTTTTCGCACCATGCTCGACGACGGGCGCGACAAGGTGTTGCGCGGCATCACCACCCCCCGCGAGGTGATTCAGGCGGTCTATGCGGGGGTGTATGAGTGAGAAGCAGGAGGGCAACCCCTATGGAACGACGACACCCGCTGTTTGACCGAATCACACTCGATTCAAACAAGTCCGAGTGGCGTGATGAGACGAATCTATCTTGATAGTGCGCTGATCATTTGGCTTGCAGAGCAGACTACGCATGCAGAAATGTACCAACTGCCCCCCTCCTTAAGGTTCCCCCCGCTTCGCGAGGGGAACCGCGCAGGGGTTCGGTTCCCTCTGTTTCGTGAGCGGAACCGCGCAGGGGTTCGGTTCCCCCTGCGTGCAGGGGGAACCTTAAGGAGGGGGTTGTCAACTGCCGCTTTTGTTGATAGTCGCTCCCTCAACAGCGCATGAACACAGCGTTCTCATTCGAGGTCTTGAACACATCCCTCATCAGCCATGCGCGGCGGGGACGACTGTACACGCCGCACGGGGTCATCGAGACGCCCGTGTTTATGCCCGTCGGCACGCAGGCGACGGTCAAAACGCTTAGCCAAGAGGAGCTGGAGCAACTCGGCTTCCAGATTATTCTGAGCAACACCTATCACCTGTACCTGCGTCCAGGCGACGAGCGCATCGCACGGCTGGGCGGGCTGCATCGTTTTATGCGCTGGGAGCGGGCGATATTGACCGACAGTGGCGGGTTTCAGGTGTTCAGCCTTGCGAAGCTGCGCACGATTGACGACGACGGCGTGACCTTCCGCTCGCATATCGACGGCTCGGAGCATCGCTTCACGCCCGAACGCGCCGTGCAAATCCAGCGCAATCTCGGCAGCGACATCATGATGGCGTTCGACGAGTGCCCGCCGTATCCTGCCAGCCGCGACGAGGTCGCCCGCGCGACGGAGCGCACCTACCGCTGGGCGTTGCGCTGCCGCGCGGCGTGGCAGGCGCAACCGAATGGTCAGGCGTTGTTCGGCATCCTGCAGGGCGGAGTGTACGACGACTTGCGCCTGATGAGCCTGCAGCAAATCACCGAACTTGACCTGCCAGGCTACGCGATTGGGGGCGTGTCGGTCGGCGAGCCTGTGGACGAGATGCGCCGCGTGGTGGAACTGGTCGCCCCGCGCATGCCTGCCGACAAGCCGCGCTATCTAATGGGCGTGGGCACGCCCGACGACATCCTGCACGCCGTGCAGCAGGGGGTGGACATGTTCGACTGCGTGCTGCCGACGCGCTTGGCGCGCCACCATGCTGTGTTCACCAGCACGGGACGCATCAACCTACGCAACGCACAGTATCAGGAACGCGACGAGCCGATAGACCCCACATGCGACTGCTGGGTGTGCCAGCGGTACAGCCTCGCCTACATCCACCATCTGTTTCGTGCGGGCGAGATGCTTGCCTTTCGGCTGGCGACCTACCACAACTTGGCGTTCTACGCGCGACTGATGGCGCGGATACGCCAGCAGATTGAGGTGGGCGCGCTGTAGAGGCTACCGAAACCGCCAGATGAGGTTCGCGCCTCTGTCTTGCGCGAGTATCGACGCGGCGGAGTATGCCTTGGCGTGCCCGTCGCCGAAAATCAGCACTGCCAGCCCGCGATTGTCGCCTGTAGCGAAGTGGCGGGCGTATAGCGGCTTCAGGCGCGCGGGCGGCAGGTGGTTCAACTCGCGCACCAAGTCGCGGTCGGCGACCAGCGGCGGGCTGAGGCGCGGGTCGCGCGGGTTCGTCTCGCCCACATACGGGTCGAACACATAGCCGCGATACTTCTCGGTGGTCGGACCGCTGGGCGTGTCGCCGAACAGCGGCGTGCGGGCAGGCTCCTCCATCTGCGCCAAGTAGACAGGCGTGGCGAAGCCCTCGATCTCCTGCGGGTCATACGCCGTTGCCGCCGTGTAGCCGATGGAGCCGATGCCCCGCTGCGCCCAATCTGCGGGGAAGCCCGCCCGCTGCGCGCTGGGGCAGATAAATATCCCCGTGTCGCGCACATAGGGCTGAATAATCCGCGTCCAGATGCGCTCTGGGATGCTGGTGGGCACGGCGTAGTTGGTGGAGGGCAGGAACGCCTCCTCGTGGTCTTGCAGGTAGGCTTGCACGGCGAGCGCGAGTTGCCGCGCGTTCGACAGGCACTGCGTCTGCCGTGCCCGCTCGCGCGCCTGCGCAAACACAGGAAACAGAATCGCCGCCAGTATCGCGATAATCGCAATTACGACGAGCAGTTCGATAAGGGTGAAGCCCCTGATGTTTCGCATAGCACTATCTTTGGAGGGCACGAGCCCGCGGGCGTTCCGCTCAATCGAAGATGTCGAACAGGTCTTCGAACCAGTCGCGCATTTTGCGTCGCTTGCGCTTGTAGTGCGGGTCATAGTAGTACTCATCGTCGTCGTAGCGCGGCTGGGGACGCGCCGTCGGGCGCGGAGGTGGCGTCGGCGCAGGCGGTTTGGGCGTGTAGGCAGGCGGCGCGCCTCGCATTAAACTCTGAGTTTCCAGCACATGTCGCTCGATAATCTTGTCCAGTTCACCGCGATCCAACCATACCCCCCGATAGGTCGGGCAGTAGTCGATTTCGATGCCCGCCCGCGTCGTCATCTGCAGTTCCGTGTTGCACACAGGGCACTTCATAGCAGGGGAAGTGTACCCCGAACGGCGGGCAGGAATCGCGTCCGTCGTGGTGAATCGCGCGTCTATGCGCAAGTGGCTGATTGGTTGTGGGGTGCTGTTTGGCGTCGTGCTGGTGCTGTGCATCGGCGTGCTGGTGTGGGCGTTCACGCCGCCGAAAATCGAGATACCGCCGCGCCAACTGCCGCCCAACAACGCCTACGATGAGTACCGCGCAATGGCGGAGGAGATGAAACAGCGGCTGGACGCAGACACACGGTTCAAGCAGATTGAGAGTGCAATCGGGAACAGGCAGCCGCTCTCCGCTGCCGACCGCGCCTACTACCTGCAGCGTATGGAGCCGTATCTGCGGCGTTATGAGCGGCTGGTGCAACGCCCCAGCGTGGTCAGCGCCGAGCGCAGCGCGGATACGCCATTCCCTGAACTGGCAGGGATGCGCCGAATTGCGCGCGCCGAAGCGTACCTGATGCGCGAGGAACTGCGCCAGAAGCGCTATCGCGCAGCGATTGCACGCGCCGACCGCCTGAGCCGCCTTGCCGAGCAGGCACGCAACGGCGGACCGCTGATCCACTACTTGGTCGGCGTTGCTATTCACTCCATCGCCTTGCAGCCGATTCGCGAGGAGCTGCTGCGCATTCAAGACCGCGCCGCGCTGGAAGCCCTGCTGAAACTCGCCCGCGGCTACGAAAAACGGCGCACGCCTCTGTGGAAATGCATGCAGGAGGAATACTACTTCGGGCTAAGCGTCCACCGCGATATTGCCGAAGGGCGCACAGACTACAGTAAGCTCGCTTCTAACGACGCCCAAACGGGAAAGAGAACCCGCGCATCCAGCCTGCTTGCGGGTCGCCTGATGGTCAAGACCGCGCTGCCAGAGTACCACCGCCTGATGCAGCGCGCGATTGAGGAACTAAAACGCCCCTTTGCCGAGCGTCCTAATCGCGCTGCGGAGGACATAGAGAAGGAGATACGCCACCCGCTCAATGCGCTGTTAGTGCCCGTTTTATCGCGAGCCGGTGAAAAAGAGGCAGGCGAGGTCGCGATAATGCGTCTGGTGGGCTGCACAGCGGCGATACGCCTGCACAAACTGCGCACAGGCAAGTATCCCGCCTCGCTGGAGGCGTTGCAACTGGGCGAGATGATCATCGACCCGTTTTCGGGCAAGCCGTTCGTGTATACGACCGACCCGCGCTTCGGCTTCCTGCTTTACTCGGTGAGCCAGAACCGCGTCGACGACGGCGGGCAATCGACTTACAGCGGCGCGCCCGAAGCCGGAGGCGACCTTTCGCCTGTGTATGTGCGCTTGCCTGACCATCTGAAGGGCGTGCGCCGCGAGCAACAGCCGCTGACCGCGCCCCTCTGGATGCGGTAGCATAGAACACTGGCGCGAAAGTTGCGTCTACAGATATGGTATACTGAATCGCCAGTTAGTCAGTCTGGCGCACGGGGATGACAAAATGAGAGCGGTATGGATGCTGGGGTTGCTCAGTGGGTTGGGCGTTCTGAGTTGGAACGCCGCGCCGAGTTTCTACGACCAATCTGCCGAGCGTACCGTGACGCTGAAGCATCGCGTGTTGACCGAAGCGCCGAAATCGGGCGTGGTCAACCGCCGCGTGTCCGACCTTGAGTTTACCGACTTGCAGGGACGCACTTACACGCTGAGCCGACTGACCCAGCGCGCGCCTGTGGTGTTCATCTTCACCGCCACGAAGTGCCCCGCCGCGCAGCGCTACACCGTGCGCATCAACCAACTGTACGAGACCTACCGCAAGAAGGGCGTGCAGGTGTTCCTGGTCTACTCGAACTACGACGACTCGCGCGAGGCGGTGGTGCAGCATGTGCGCGAGTATGGGCTGAAGCCGCCCGCCGTGCATGACCCCGACGGCGCGCTGGCGCGTGCGCTGGGCGCAACGATGACCCCGCAAGCCGTGCTGGTCGACAAAAAGATGCTGCTGCGCTATCGCGGCGCGATAGACGACAACCGCTACGAGACTCGCGTGCGTGCGCACTACCTGAAAAACGCGCTCGATGCCGTGCTGGCAGGCAAGTCGGTGAAGGTCGCCTCCGCCGAGACCTTCGGCTGCACCATACGGTTCCGCGAGGAAGCCGCCGCGAACGCGCCCATCACCTACGCCAAGCACATCGCGCCAATCCTGCAGGAGTATTGCCAGCCCTGCCATCGTCCGGGGCAAGTTGCGCCCTTCTCGCTGCTGACCTATCGCGACGCCTACACCTGGCGCAAGGAGATTGCGGCGGTCGTCAAGGCGCGCCAGATGCCCCCATGGAAGCCCGTGCACGGCTACGGCGAGTTTCAGGGCGAGCGACGGCTGACCGACGAGCAGATAGCCATGATTTTGCAGTGGGTGGAAACGGGCGCGCCGATGGGCGACCCGAACGACTTACCCCCGCCCCGCAAGTTCAACGACGGCTGGGCACTGGGCGAGCCTGACATCGTGTTCGAAATGCCCGTCGAGTACGAAGTCGGTCCCACAGGCGACGACGAGTACCGCCACTTTGTCATCCCGACCAACTTCGACGAAGATGTGTTCGTGCGGGCGATTGACATTCAGCCCGGCAACCGCAACACGGTACACCATGTGATTGTATTTCTGGACACGACGGGCACGGCGCGCCAGTTAGACGCTGCCGACCCGAAGCCGGGCTACGAGGCGTTCGGCTGGCCGGGCTTTATTCCTGCGGGGATGCTGGGGGGCTGGGCGCCGGGCTTCACGCCCAGCGTGCTGCCTGAAGGCACGGGCTATCGCCTGCCCAAAGGTGCGGATGTCGTGCTGCAGATACACTACTACCGCACGGGCAAGCCTGAAAAAGACCGCACGCGCGTTGGCATCTACCTTGAGAAGAAACCGAACCCGCAACCTGTGGGCATCGCGTGGATTATCAACCCGCTTTTCCGAATCCCTGCAGGTGCCGAGCGACATGAGGTACGCGCCTACTGGGTTGCCCCGCGCGATGTGGAAGTCGTCGCCATCACGCCCCATATGCATCTACTGGGACGCGAAATGCGCGTCGAAGCGGAACTACCCGACGGCACAAAGAAGACCCTCATCTGGATCAACGACTGGGACTTCAAGTGGCAGGACACCTACCACTACAAAACGCCTGTCAAACTGCCGCGCGGCACGCGCGTGACGGTCTATGCCTACTACGATAACTCGGAGAAGAACCCGAACAATCCCAACAAGCCGCCCAAGGATGTGACTTGGGGCGAGCGCACGCAGGATGAGATGTGTCTGGTGTTTCTGCACATTATCGGCGAGGAGGGTACGGGCTTTCGCGGCGGGCGTCGGGGCAGTGGCGGGGGCTTCTTCCGACGCAGCGCGAATCCATAACGGACATCTTCTACTGCTCTCACCCCCAGCCCCTCTCCCATTGCGTGGGAGAGGGGGAACACAAAGATCTGGGGGCGGCAAGGCGCACCTACCCCCCATGCCCGCACGGAGAGAATTAGCAAGCTTGCCCCCGCATCGGTATACTTTAAGGAGCCATGCGATATCTGCGCTCGTGGAAGCGGCGGCGCGCGCTGCTGAATACCGACGATCCAAACGCGCTCAAACTCGCGCTCCAACAGCGTGAACTGGAACTACAGGAAGCGCGCCGCACGATTCACATCTTAGAGCATCGACTTGCCGACCGCGAGGCGGAGATTGAAGCCCTGCGCCGTATCAGTGAGGCAACGGGCAGCGCTCTCGCGTCCGAGAGCATGCTGCAGTCCATCGCCGAAATCGCCACGCGCATTACCGAGACCGACATCTGCCACATCTTCCTGTATGATGAGACGCGCACGGAACTTGTGCTGCGCGCCGCCACAGGCGACGACGCACGCTTCGTCAACCAGATTCGGCTCCAGCCAGGCGAAGGCATTATCGGCTGGGTCGCGCAGGAACGCAAACCTGTTGCCATAGCGCGTGAGGCGTACCGCGACCCACGCTTCAAACTCTACCCCGACCTGCGCGAGGAGGAGTACGAGAGCATGCTCGCCGTGCCGCTGCTGGCACGCAACGAGGTGTTCGGCGTGATTAGCGTGCGTACCCGCACGCCCAAAGAGTATCAGCAAGACGAGATCCGCCTGCTGTCGGGGATTGCGAGCCACTTAGCGGGCGCACTGAACCAGCTCAGCCGCATCGAGCAACTGGAGCGTACCGCCACGCAGGTCGCCACACTCTCCGAAATCAGTCGCACGCTCACAGGCAACCTGTACCTGGAGGAGGTGTTGCAACTCCTGGTGCATATGACCGCACGCACGATGGGCTACAAAATCGTGACGGTGATGCTGCTGGACGAGGAGCGTGGCGTGCTGGAGGTCAAGGCGACGCAAGCCGAGAGCGAGGAGTACCGCAAGAAGCCCCCGCTGCGCTTGGGCGAGAGCATCGCGGGGCGCGCCGCTGCCGAAGACCGCATCATCGTCGTGCCCGATGTACGCGCCAACCCCGACTACCGATTCCCTGACCTTGCCCAGCGCGAGGGGCTGCACTCGATGGTCTGCGTGCCGATGCGCGTGCGCGAGAAGGTCATCGGCGTGCTGAACTGCTACACCGACCGCCCACACCTGTTCAGCGACGAGGAACTGCGTGCGCTCGAAGCCGTCGCCAGCCAAGCCGCGCTTGCAATTGACCATGCCAAACTGATGGTGCGCAGCGCGATTCTGCAAGAGATGCACCACCGCGTGAAAAACAACCTGCAACAAATCGCCAGCCTGATGCGCCTGCAGATGCACTACTCGCGCTACAAGACCATCGAGGAGGTCATCCACGACAGCCTAAGCCGAATCTTGGCGATTGCGCAGGTGCACGAGTTGCTGTCGCGCGAGGACTTGGATATGGTGAGCCTGCGCAAAATCGCGTCGGGCATCCTGCACAACACCAAACAGGCGCTGACCCCGCCAGGCAAGCAGATTCACTCGCGTGTGGAAGGCGACGATGTGCTACTGCCGTTGCAACATGCGACCGCCGTCGCGCTCATCCTCAACGAACTCATCCAGAATGCGATTGAACACGGCTTTCGTGGGCAGGAGTCGGGGCAAATTCATGTGCAGGTGCGCGATGCGGACGGGCAGGTGACGCTGATTGTGTCCAACGATGGCGCACCGCTGCCGCCCGACTTTGACCCCAGCAAGAGCAACACGCTGGGGCTGAAGATTATCGACAACCTGACGCGGGGCACGCTGCGTGGCAAGTTCACGATGGTCAGCCACGACGGGCAGACGACTGCCACGCTGACCTTCCCGCGCCCCAGCTGAGGGTTAGCCCAACACGACATCGAGGTAGAGCATCACGATTAGCCCAGCCATCAGCCCGAAGGTCGCCCAGCGTTCATGCCCTTTGCGGTGCGTTTCGGGCACGATTTCGTCGCTGATAATGTAGAGCATCGCGCCTGCGGCGAAGCCCATCGCGTAGGGCACAAGCGGCGCAACATAGTAGACCAGCGCCGCGCCCAGTACCGCCATCGGCAACTCCACCAGCCCTGAACGGACACCGACGAACGCGGCGTAGAAGCGCTTGCCGAAGCCCGCCGCCAGCGCCGCGAAGGCGACCGCCATCCCTTCGGGGATGTTCTGCGCGCCGATAGCCAGCGTCAGCAGCGCGCCCTCGCGGAAGTGACCCCCGCCAAACGCCACGCCGACCGCCAGCCCTTCGGGCGCGTTGTGGAGCGTAATCGCGATCACGAACAGCAACACGGCGCGCAGGCGACGCCCATCTACCCCTTCGCGCCCAATCACAGGGTGCTGGTGGGGAATCAGGTGGTCGGCGGCGTCCATCGCCAGCGCACCCAGCGCAACACCAAACAGCGCAGGGAACACACCGCCCCTCTCGATGGCAGGCAAAATCAGGCTCGTGAAACTCGCCGCCAGCATCACGCCTGCCGCAAAGCCCAGCAGCGTGTCCAGCATGCGCTCCGACGGCTGGCGCACCAAAAGCACCAGCAACGCGCCCGCCATGTTCAACGCCACAATAAATACGCCCGCGACCAGCCCCTGCGCCACAGGGTGCGCAGGCATCCAACTTTCGAAAAGCTCCACTTGGGGAAGTTATACCCCACGCTGCCGCCTGGACGCGAAATAGTGTATAATTCCCCCGTGAACCGCCTGCTGGGCATCGAGACCGAATATGGGCTGTATGTGGAGGGGCGTGGCGTCGCAGACCAGGTGATGGAAGCCGTCGGCGTGCTGCGCAGCTGCCCGTTCCCCGCCGTCAAAGGTTGCTGGGACTACCGCCTGGAAGACCCCCGACGCGACATGCGCGGTTTCCGCGTGGAGCATTTAGCGGTTGACCCGCACGATGCGCAAATCGAGCGCGAACACCCCATCAGCCTCTCCGAGCGCGAAGTGCGCTGCGACCATGTGCTTGCCAACGGCGCGCGGCTGTATAACGACCACGCGCACCCCGAATACGCCACCCCCGAATGCCGACGCCTGATGGATCTAATCGCCTACGACAAAGCGGGCGAGCGTATCCTGCTGGCATGTGCGCAGGCGTACCAGCAGCGCATCAACGCGACGGTCAAACTCTACAAAAACAACACCGACTACCACGGCAGCAGCTACGGCACGCACGAGAGCTACTTGCTGCGGCGCGACATCCCGTTCGAGACGCTGGCATCCACGATGACGCCGTTTCTGACCACGCGCCTGGTTTACGCGGGCGCGGGCAAGGTCGGCGTAGAGAACAATCCAAACCCGCGCGTGCCGTACCAGATTAGCCAGCGCGCCGACTTTTATATGGACACGATGAATGTAGAAACGCTGTACCGCCGCCCGATATTCAACACACGCGACGAACCGCACGCCCGCATGCACGATTACCGTCGCCTCCATGTCATTTGCGGGGATGCGAATATGAGCGAGTACGCGACTGCGCTCAAGGTCGGTGCAACTGCGCTCGTGCTGGAGCTGCTGGAATCGGGCTGGGCAGCGAACCTGATTGTCGTAGACCCTGTGGCGACAGCGCAGCGCATCTCGCGTGACCCCGACGGCAAATGGCTGGTGGAGACCGACCGCGGGGTGATGACCGCCATCGAGGTGCAGCGCTACTACTTGGATGCCGCCGCGCAACAGTTCGCAGGGCGCGACGCCGAGACCGACTGGGTGCTGCGCGAGTGGGAGACCGTACTGCACCTGCTGGAGACTGACCCCGACGCGCTGGGCGACCGACTCGACTGGGTCGCCAAACGCCAGTTGTTGAGCCTTTTCGCGGAGACGGAAGGCGTTTCGCTGGACGATCCTGCGATGATTGCGCTCGATTTGGCGTATCATGATATAGACCCTGCCGAGGGGCTGTATTACGCGCTGGTGGAGCAGGGACGGATGCAGACGCTGGTCAGCCCCGAAGCGGTGGAGCATGCAATGCACAACCCGCCGCGTGACACCCGTGCTGCCATCCGCGCGCTGTGCGTGCAACGCTACGCATCGCAGGTGGAAAGCATCAACTGGGAGCGTATCGTATTGCGCAACGATGACCAGACCGTGCGGCTGGACTTGAGCCAGCTTATCGGCGACACAAGCGATTTGAACCGTCGTCTGACGACGGCAGAGACGATTACGCAATTCGTAGACCTATTGCGTGCGCCCCACAGGGCGAGCGCACCCAAACAGGAGGAATCGCCATGATTATCCGAGCGGAGGAGCGCATTCGGCGTCCCGTGCCGACCGAGCCGCTGACGCGACCGGGCGGCGACGGCGACGGACCCAGCAAGCCGGATGTGAAGCGACCCGACACGAACGAACTGCTCAAGCGCATGCGCCGAATCGACCCCGAGCAGGCGCGCCGCTACCGCCAGCGCAGCGGGCAGTGAGCGGGCGTTGCGGGGCAATCCGAGCAGCGGGCGCGACGCCTGCCGCCTGCGCGGGCGTCCGCCGAACCTATCGACGAGGCACTATGATGACACGAACCTATTCGGGCGACTTTTATGAGCTGCTGCAGAGCTATCAGGCGCAAACGGGCGTGCGGTTGCCGCTGTTTAGCCCTGTCGACGCGCCGAACCTTGCGCCCAACGCCGCGCTTGAGGTGCACGGCACGACGGTGATTGCGCTGAAGTTTCAGGGCGGGGTGCTGAATGTCGGCGACCGACGCGCCACCGCCGCCAACGCCGTGATGTACGACCGCGCGGACAAAATCATCCCGCTGGACGACTACACGCTGATTGCTATCGCGGGTGCGTATGGACGCGCGATGGAGGTCGTGCGCTATCTGCGCCACGCCTTCAAATACTACGCCCGCAGCCAACTCCAGCCCATGAGCTTGGACGGCAAGCTCCAAGAGGTCTCGCGTGCGCTGTCGGCGAACCTGCCCAACGCGCTGGGCGGAATCGGGCTGTTCATCCCCATCCTGAGCGTGTACGACCCCGACCGCGACTGCGGGCGCATCTTCTTTTATGATGTGAGTGGCGCGCGCTTCGAAACCCCTGAATACGGTGCGGCAGGCTCTGGCTCCGAGCGCATTCGTGGCGTGTTCGACTACATCACTAAGACGCGCGGACCGTTCAGCCAGCGACCGCTGGAGGAGGTGCTGCGTGAGGCGATCCTGTTGCTGGATATCGCCGCCGACTTGGACGCGGCGACAGGCGGCATCGACAAGGTGCTGCCCACCGCGCGCTATGTGAACCGCGAGGGTGTGTTCGAAGTGCCCGAAGCGACCATCCGCGACATCGTGCAGTCGATTCGGAACGGAGGCAACGGCTGATGCTTACCCCGTATGATTTTCAGGAGAACCTGCAGCAGCGGGCGCAGTATATCCGCAACCGTTTGCGTGCAGGCAGTCCCGTGATCGGGATTAGCTACGACAACGGCGTGTTGCTGCTTGCGCTCAAGCGGCGCGGGCGCAAGGTGTACGAGATCTACGATCGCCTAATGTTCTCGGCAATCGGCAACCAAGCGGATGTGGAGAACCTGCGCTTGGCGGCGATCGATTTCGCGCACCAAGAGGGCTTTGTGCGCAGCCCCGACGATGTGACGATTCAGCGGGTGGTGGGGTTTGCGCTCGCGCCCGCGCTCAAAAAGGCGTTCGGCGACCCGCTCACGACGCCGTTTGTGGCGCGCGCACTGTTCGCCGAGCTACACGACGCCCCTGAACGCGACCAGTTCTACACGCTCAACTACGACGGCGAGTTTCTGCCCTACGAGCGGTTCGCTGCGATTGGAGGCACACAGACCGCCGAAGAGCAGGCGACGCGCTACTTGGAGGCGCAACTGACGCGCCTACCGACGCTGGAGAGCGCGCTGCCAATCGCGCTGATTGCCTGGGGCGTCGCCTACGAAGCTGCGCAACAGGAAGACGCCGACTCGGTTTCCGAAGACGCCGCGCGCAACCGCCTGCGCGAGATGCTCGGCGAAGCGCAGGTGGAGGTCGGCATCTTGGAGCGCCAGACGCTGCGCGAGAACCGCTTCCGCCTGCTTACACACCAGCACCTGGAACCCTACCTGAAGCGACTGTGAGCCTCGAGTGCGCGTTAGAGCGTTTGCGGAATGGTCTCTTAGGCACGCCATACGAGGGTAAGGTGTACCTTGTGGGGGGCTATGTGCGCGACAAACTGCTGGGACGACCGCTGCCCAGCGATGTGGATCTCGTGCTGGAAGGCGACGCGCTGGCGCTGGCGCAGTTCCTTTACGAGCGGGGCGTCGCCGACCACCCACCCGTGACCTACCCGCGCTTCGGCACAGCGATGGTGCATGTCGGCGGGCTGATTGTGGAGTTAGTGACCGCACGCGCCGAGTCATACCACGACACAAGCCGCAAGCCTGCCCAGGTGCAACCCGCCACCCTGTACAAGGACGCCCTGCGCCGCGACTTCACAGTCAACACGCTACTGGAGAACCTGCACACAGGCGAAATCGTCGACCCACTGGGTACAGGGCTAACCGACCTGCAGGCGAAACGCTTGCGCACGCCACGCGACCCGCGCGAAACCTTCTACGAAGACCCGCTGCGCATGCTGCGCGCCGTGCGATTTGCCGTGCAACTCGGCTTCACGCTGGATCCCGCCGCCGAGCAAGCCATCCGTGAGCAAGCCGACCGCCTCAAAATCGTAAGCATTGAGCGCATCCAGACCGAGTTCACGCGCCTGATGGACTCGCCCCAAGCGGCAGCGGGGCTGCAGATGCTACTGGAGATGGGGCTACTGGCGCAGTTCGCCGAGCCACTGCTGCCGATGGTCGGCTGCACGCAGAACGACTACCACCTTTACGATGTGTGGGGACACAGCCTGAAGACGGTGGAGTATGTTGACCCTTCGGGGCTAACGATGCCCGCGTGGGAGTTGCGCTTGGCGGCGCTGCTGCACGATGTCGGCAAGCCTGCGACCAAGACGGTTGACGAGGACGGCGCAATCCACTTCTACGAGCATGACCGCGTCGGCGCGCAAATCGCCCGCGAGTGGCTGCGGAGCCTGCGCTACTCGAACGAGACCATTGAGCGCATCACGACACTGGTGCGGATGCACATGCGCCCAGGCTTTTACACCCCGCAGTGGAGCGACGCGGCGGTGCGACGGCTGATTCGCGACGCGGGCGACCTGCTCGAGCCGCTGCTGCGTCTGGTGGAGGCGGACATCAAGGCGCAGCGACACGATGTGGTGCATGCCGACATCGCCGCGCTGCGCGAGCGGATTGCGAAGGTGCAGGCGGCGCAGCCGCCCACCCGCTGGCGCAGCCCCCTCACAGGCGAACAACTGATGCAACACTTCGGACTCAAGCCCAGCCCGCTGGTGGGGCGACTGAAACGCTACTTGGAAGAGCAGGTCATCGAAGGCGCGCTGCACCCCGACGACACCGAACACGCTCTGCGCCTTGCGGAAGCCTACCTAAAACAGGTGCGAGAACAGTCGTCGTGAAACAAGTTGCGCCTGTGGTACAATACCTACGATGATGACCCCGCGCGAGCGCATCGAGCAGGCAATCGTCGGTGGCGAGGTAGACCGATTGCCGTACTGCTTCTGGTACCACTTCCGCACGGAGGCGTGGTTCCCGCAGGCGTTGCACGCCGAGTACCGCGCCCCCGCCAGCGACGCCGTCCTGCAGCAGTATATCGACGGCATGAGCCGCGCGACCTACGAGTTTTGGCGCCGCTACCAACCCGACCTGCTGAAGGTGATGCACGACATCCCCTACGAGACGCCCGAAGGGCTGCCGTTCGTGCGCACTGCCGACGACTGGGCGAAACTCACCCCGCTGGAGCCTGATCGCGGGCACTTCGGCGCACAGATCGAAATGCTGCGCCGCCTGCGCGCGATGGTGCCCGACGATGTGCCGATTATTGAAACTGTCTTCAACACCTTCTACTACGCGAACAAACTCTGCGAAGGCAAATTGCTGGAGCATCTCGCGCTGGCGCCCGACGCGGTGCAGGAAGGGTTGCGCACAATTCAAGCGAACCTGCAGGTGTACGCCCGCTACGCGCTGACCGTCTGCGACGGGATTTACTACGCCGTGAACGGGATTGGCGCGGACGCCGCGCCGCGTGCGGTCTATGCAGAGTACTTTGCACCGCTGGATCGCGCCTTGCTGGAGTCGGTCGCCGACGGGCGGTTTAATGTGCTGCACCTGCACGGCTACGGCGAGTTGTACGCCGACCTGCTGGCGGACGCGCCCGCCGCGATTGTGTGCTGGAGCGACCGTAGCACGACGCTGAGCCTCGCGGAGGGTAAGCGGCTGTTTGACCGCTGTGTGATGGGCGGGCTGAACGAGCTCGAGTTGCCCCAGATGTGTCGCGAGCGGGTGTTCCAGCAGGCGCAGGATGCCTTAGACAGCATCGGCAGGCGCGGGTTTATTCTCGCGCCGGGCTGCTCCGTGCCGACCGACATCAATCCCGAAGTGCTGCTGGCTATTCGGGAATTCGCGCTGGGGGCGTAAGGGAGCGGGAATCTCCCGCCGTTCCTTCACCACTCCAGCACGCTAATCGACATCGGCGGGAAGCGGTGCGTGATTCGGTCGCCGCGGCTGCTGATGGTGCGCATGCCCAGCGACTTACTGCGCGCGCTATCTTGCGACGCCGAGTAGAAGTGTATGGTGACCTGACTGCCCGCACGCAGTCCCTGTAGGCGAATCTCGGCGTCTACGGGCGTGCTGCGCATCTTATTGATGACCAGCAGCCTGCCACTGCCGCTTTGCGTGCGCACGGCGTACACAGCGAGCATCGGGTTGCTACTGACCCCGCGCAGGATGATGTCACTCGGTTTGGCGAAGCGCATGATCAGTTGCGCCGCGAAGAAGGTCGGGTACGGCGTGTTGAGCGGGTCGCCCACACCCGACGGATAGCCCGACGCTACAATCCCATAGTCGCCCCAATTGCGCCAGCCGTATAGGATGGGCGAGTTGTTGTTGTTCACTTCGGTGGAGTTGTGTAAATCCCACCACACATAGGCGTCCGCACCTGCCAGTATCGCCCGCGCCCACGAATCTGCCATATAGAGCGCGTTCACCATGCTGGTGGTCTGCTTGCCCGGATTGTAGGCAACCGAGTTGTTCTCGGTGACGAAAATTTGCACCGAGTCGCCTGCCGCGCCCAAGTAGTCGCGCAGGATTTGGCGCGTTTGAGAGATAATCTCATCCCAAGTGCGCGTGTCGTCCAGCAGGAAGGCGTCGTCCTCGCGTCCGGGCAGTTGCGGGTAGATGTGGATGTCGAAAAAGTCGGGCACGACGCCGAGGCTGTTCAGGCGGTTCAGCAACACGGGCGTCCAGCCGCTCTGGGTTTGCCCTGTGCGCGGGTTCGTGACGCTGAAGCGCTGGGTGAACTCGTGTTCGTTCGGCACGCCGACCACGCCGACCTTGATGGTCGGGTCAACGCCCTTCATGCGGGTCATCGCGTCCTGCGTGAAGTAGGCGTAGGTGTGCGCGTCGTGTCGGTTGGGGTGCGTGTCGTGTTCCCATGTGCCGTAGTTCTCGTTGCCGATTGTCCAGTAGCGTACATTCCCACTGCGCTGGATATTGGCGTACTGCACCCAGTCAGCGGCTTCCTGCGGCGTGCCCGAGCCGTAGTTGATGCAGATAATCTTCTCCGCGCCGATGTCGTTCGCCACGCTGAGAAAGCCGTCCGTGTTCGTGCCGTAGGTTCCCCCGTGGCGGCGGTTGCTGTTGGTGCGCCAGTCGTACTCGTTGGAGATGGAGCCGCCAGGGAAGCGTAGCATTCCGAAGCCTACTTGCTTGAGCAGTTGACGGCGTTCGGGCGTGGTCAGATACCAGTCCCAGCAGGCGACATTGATGCCGCGCATCGGCTGGGTAATTGTGCGCCCTGTTGCGTTGAAGTTGACCGTCACGGACGCGCGGTTGCTGACATTAGCCCGTAAGAAGCGGATGTCGTCGAGGTAGAAGGTGGGCACGCTCTGCCCCGAAAACTCGCGGAAGTGGATGCCCGTGATGCGGTCGCCCGGGTTGACCCCCAGCGCGTTGAGGGGAACCTGCACGCGCGTCCACTGATTCGCGGGCAGACTGCTGGCGAAGTTCGTGATGGGTACCAGCGGGCGGTCTACGCCGTTCACTTCCGCGCGAATGTAGAAGCGGGGATTGCCCGCGCTGCCTCCATGCACCCAGAACTCCAAGTGCGTAAACCCATCCACGACGAAACCGCTGGGGTTTTTGAACCAGATGGACGACCACGGATAGAAGTCCACGCGGATCGAATACTGCCCCGTGCGCACGGGGTTCGTGTTCCGCATGTCGCGGTTCGCCCACGACCAGTCTTCCCAGCGTCCTGCTGGGTAATCGCGATAGACGGCTGGGTGCGCGAACTCATCTGCCTGAGCGCCTACCATCAAGCCCGCTAACAACATCGTGCACCAGCGCATAGTAGTCTCCTTCCTTGAAACGGTTCAAGGTGTACTGTATTATAGCACAGGTTGGGCATAGGCGCGCGAAGTGTACAGCATCGTGTCGGGTAAAATCTGTGTAGACCGCCAGAGGCGGTGCGGTTGGCACTGCGAGCGGTTCTATTTGGAGGTGCGTATGCGTCGGTATCGGCTGTGGGCGGTAGTTGCGTTAGGGCTAATCGTGATTGGCGGTGGGTGGCTGTCTATGCGACCTGCGCCCGCGCCCGCACGAATCGTCACCTTCGGGAGCGAAGAGCGGTTAGCCCTTGAGCCAGAGAGCATCATCGTGTTGGAGTTCACAAAGCCTGTGCCTACAGGAATTGCTGAGAGACAGGCAATCTTGCAGCAACCAGGGCTGTTCCCGGAGTTTCTGAGTGATTGGCACAGGGCGGTGTGCTTTGGCGAACTGCTAAGCGTCTCGGAGAAGAAAGTCATTCTCAAGGTACGCGACTGGCCGGGTCCTGACGAAATTTCCTACCGCTCACAGACGGGGGAATGGTATAGACTGGCGGTGTATATTCCTGGCGAGCCTGACTTGGACCGTTTTGTCGCCAGCAGCCGTCCTTTGCCGCGCGACGGCAGCGTGCCGATAGGAAAAGGCACTTTCGGTCTCAAGGTACGCGGCGCGAACCTTATGGAGAGGGCGTCCATAGCTGTGCGCGACTTTTGGCGTCGTAGGTTGTCGCCTGCGCCTGCGGCGGTCGCCAAACCGCCTGTTCCTGCCCCCCAAACCTACGAACTGTTCGACGGAACAATCAAGGTAGATTGTCAGTGGTCGCGGATGGGGAATGTGCTGCGCCTGCATATGACGCTGCACAACCCGACCAAGAAGCGCGTCGCTGGAGCACGGCTGAACCGCCTCCAGTTGGGCAAACAGTCGCCGCAAGGCGTCGTGTTCCCTGTTCAGTGGCAGGCGATTGAACCTGGGCAGTCGCTGACGCGCACTTTCGACTTCCCAGGCGGCGACCCCGAAGGCAGTCTGGTGTCAGAGTGGGAGACGGCGACACAAATCATTCGGTCAGAATAGCCCCAGCGTCGCCTCGCATCGTTTTTTGTGAAGTGCGCTTCGGCGATAGTAGCCGCTCACCACGCGTACGCTTCGGGCGCGGGACCGCCAGGACCAGGGAAGATTTCGTCCAGCCGCTTGAGGGCGTCCTCGTCGAGGCGAATCTCCAGCGCGCGCATGCTGCGCTCCAGTTGTTCCAGCGTGCGCGGTCCGATAATCGGCGCGGTTACAGCAGGCTGGTGCAGCAGCCATGCCAGCGCGACATTCGCAGGCTCCTCGCCCAACTCCTCGCAGAACGCCTCGTAGCGCTCGATGCGGTCGCGGTGCTTCTCCAGCATCTTCTGTACGCCTTCCGAAGCGCGTCGCCCTTCCTGAACGCCCTTGAGGATGCCGCCCAGAAGTCCGCTCGCCAGCGGACTCCACGGAATGATACCAATCCCGTAATGCAAGCAGGCGGGGATGACCTCCAGCTCAATCATCCGTGCGTTCAGGTTATACAGGCTCTGCTCGGAGACCAGCCCCATAAAGTGTCGCTGCTTGGCGAGCTCCTGCGCTTGAGCGATGTGCCAGCCCGCGAAGTTGCTGCTGCCCACATACAGAATCTTGCCCTCGCGGTAGAGTTGCTCCATCGCCTGCCAGATTTCTTCCCAAGGGCACTCGCGGTCGATGTGGTGCATCTGGTACAGGTCGATGTAGTCGGTTTTGAGTCGGCGTAGGCTGGCTTCGCAGGCGCGTTTGATATGCAACGCCGACAGGCGCGATTCGTTGGGCCAGTCACCCATCACGCCGTACACTTTGGTGGCGATAACCACCTTTTCGCGTCGTCCACCACCTTGCGACCACCAGCGCCCGATAATCTGCTCCGTAATGCCCTCGCCTTTGACCCAGCCGTAGGTGTTCGCCGTATCAAAAAAGTTGATGCCCAAATCAAGGGCGCGGTCCATAATCCGATATGCATCTTCCTCACTGGTGTGGGGTCCAAAGTTCATCGTGCCCAAGCACAAGCGGCTCACCAGCAAACCCGAACGACCTAAGTGCGTATACTGCATACTCATAAGCCCTCCTTGCAAGGGGCATATTCGCCGTTGGGGAGGATTTCCCTGCAAGTTGGCAGGAGTTCCCTCAGAAATAGTCGAATCTTGTCTACCACTATGACAGAGTTTTTGAGGAAACTCGCAGCGTTTCTGCAGGCGCATCCCGAAGGCGTGCAGGTGGTGCGCCAGCTCAGCTCGGAAGATACGATTGAACCGCCCGATGAGGAGGGGGGCTTTAGCCGCGCGATGCTTGTTGCCGAGCCAGGGCGCAAAGAGTTCGGCGTGTTCGAGGTGCCCCGCAGCGACGAGCCGACCCAGTTCACGCACTTCATCGATGGCATCCAGCACTCGCAGCTGCTGTATTACCAGCTCACCCCACATGGCGTGATGCCTGTGGTGTACGGCTATGTGGCGGCGATGGTGCTGGAGCGGCGCAACCGCGAGTTGCACCCTGTGCCTGCGCTCACAGAAGCGCACGAGGCGCTCTACCTCCCGCTGAAAGCGTTCGATGCGAGCCTGTTCGAACGGGCGGGGATTGCTGTTCACGACTCGCTGGAGGCACGCGAATTAGGCGCGACCTCGTTCCAAACGATGCTGGTGCGTGCAGGGGCGACGGTGGCGCGCGTGCGCGACCAGCTGGAGCGCAAACTCGCCCTGCGTTGGATCGAGCAGCAGAGGCCCGACTCAGGCAATTGGTTGCTGGTGGACGGCTCGATTGCCGACCTGATGAGTGCGTTGGAGCGGCGACGGCTGGTGAATGTGGTCGGCGTCTCCAAGTCGCACCGCACCACCTATTTGGAGATCAACTGGATGTTGCAGGTGCTGGAGATGCCTGCGGGGTATCGAAGCAGCGTGTTCCGTCCCGTGCGCGAGGGGCAAAGTGAGGTCTACAGCTGGTATCTGCGCTTGCGCTGGCAGCAGGGCGCGTCGCCGACCTACGGGCTGGTGCGCGTGGAGACGCCCGTGCTGACCAGCCCCGACGACACGCGCGAGTGGGCAGACAAAATCTCGGCGTGGCTGCTGCAGGAGACGCGCCCCGTAAGCCTGCCCGACCCGCGCTATGACCGCTTGCTCTATCCGTTTCGGATGTGTGAACAGCATCTGCGCAGCCGCGCGCCCAGCGAACTGATGCTGCGCGCCGCCTTAGAGCGCGTCGGCGACGCGCGCGGCGTCGGGGTATCCTGATAGCCACGGGAGTTAAATCGCATGCTGCCCATCGCGTTGCGGGAAGAGCAGATCGCGCGGCAGATGTCGTCGCGCATCTATTCGCGCGCGCTGGAACTTTATCGCAAAGGTGCGGTGGAGAACCTCGTCTTGCGTGGCAGGCGTCTGAACGCTCAGGTACAAGGCTTCCACGTGCCATTCTACACGGTCACGATAGACTTCGATGAGCAAGGCGTGCGCCAAGCGACTTGTACCTGCGCGTATGATTATGGCGATTGGTGCAAGCACATCGGCGCGGTGCTGCTGGCCTGCATTCGTGCGCCCGAAAAAATCGTGCAGATGCCCCCTATCGAGCAGGTTCTCGAACCGCTGGATGCGGCGGCGTTGCGGCGCGTGCTGCTTGAGCTGGCGTCGGAAGACCCCAAAGTCGCCGACCGCATTACGCTAATTTGCGCGAGTGGGACAGCTTTGCGCGTGCGCTGGACGCGCTGGGGCACACAGAGACGGCGATTACACTGGCGCATGATGCGCTGCGCGAGGCGTTGAAGCAACGGCGCGTCGGAACTTACGACTCCGATGCGAAAACGCGCGCGTCGCTTGCGGAGTGGCTGGCGACTCGCGCAGAGGAAGTGAGCGAACACGCGATTGCGTTGGAGGTGATGCGCGTCGCCGTGGAAGACGCGCCAACTTTAGAAAAAATATTTACGGCTCGAACAGCTTGCAGGGGCGCAGTGGGCGCAGATTCGCCCCAAAGTGCTACGCCACATTCGAGACAATTTCGTAGATGAGGAGATCGCCGCTATTTACATCCACGAGGGAATGTACGCGGACGCGCTGGCGATACTCTGTGAATCCTATGCCCTTACACCCGCCCTCGCGCGACAGATTGTCGACCATGAACCTACATCGACTCGCTCGGTATGCCTTAAAGAGGCGAACGAAATCATCCTGAACGCACGCTCACGAGACTATCCCCTTGCCGCCGACTGGCTGGAAGTGGTCAAGCGGTCGTACTATGCGGAGGGCAAGCCCCACGAGTGGGAGGCATTCATCCAGACCCTCATGGAACAACACAAGCGCAAGACCGCGCTAATTCCGCTGCTGCGCAAGCTTGCAGAAGAGGGGTAGAGACTGCTCTGTGCCATACTGAATGGAATGCTCAATAAAGGAACAAACCACTTCCATTGAGAGTATAAGCATATAGGCAACAATGAGCCTGTGGGAGTGGCTGTTAGGTATCGCCTGGCGCGGGCTGGATGTCCTCCTGTACCTGTGGCAGATTGACCGCGAAATGCGCGAGGGGAAGTGGGACGACAACGCGGACGATTCGAGCCGCACCCGCAGGCTCAAGCGACAACGGGGGACACGCCGCGCACCCAGGCTCAAGCAACAACGGGGGACGCGATAGATGCGGTGGCTGCTGGAGATCATCGATTGGTTTCTGCTGGACATCGTGTTCGAGCTGTGGGATTGGGCGACGGGACGCTCCCGCCGCAACCGCACACGGTGAGGAGATTATACCGATCGCGCGTTCAGAGTTTATGAATTGCCCCCCTCCTTTAGGTTCCCCCCGCTTCGCGAGGGGAACCGCGTGGGGCGCGTGGGTTCGGTTCCCCCTGCTTGCAGGGGGAACCTTAAGGAGGGGGTTATCGGGCATACTCGTTTTTGTGAACTTTGGCTGCGCGATTGGTATTACACCCACTTTCCAATCACGCCGAGCTTTTTGCCGACCTTTTCGAACGCTTCGAGCGCGTCGTCGAGGTCTTGGCGGGTGTGGGTGGCGTTGGGCATGGTGCGCACGCGCGCCTTGCCCTTCGGTACGGTGGGGTAGACAATCCCGACCACGAACACGCCTGCCTCGTAGAGCATGCGCTCCATCTGCTGCGCGACGGCTTCGTCGCCGCACAGCACAGGGGTGATTGGCGTCTCGCTGCCCATCGTGTCGAAGCCGAGGCGCTGCAGGTTCTCCTTCCAGTAGCGGGCGTTGTCCCACAGACGGCGCATCGGCTCAGGGTCGGTCTGCAGGATTTCGATGGCTTTGATAATCGCGCCGACGGCGGCTGGAGGCAGCGCCGTGCTAAACAGGTACGGTCGCCCGCGATTGATGAGCCACTCTTTGAGCAAGCGGCTGCCCGCGATGTAGCCGCCAATCACGCCAATCGCTTTGGAGAGCGTGCCGAGCTGGATGTCCACCCGCCCGTACAGCCCGAAGTGGCTGGTCGTGCCGCTGCCGTGTTCGCCCAGCACGCCCGACGCATGCGCGTCGTCCACCATCACCACCGCGTCATAGCGCTCGGCAAGCTCGACGATTTCGGGCAGCGGCGCGATATCGCCGTCCATGCTGAACACGCCATCGGTCACAATCAGCCGCTTCTTGAAGTGCCCGCAGCGCTTGAGGATGTCTTCTAAGTGGTTCATGTTTTTGTGTTCGTAGACATAGCCCTCGCTCTTTTTGTATTTCGCGCTGCTGAGGCGCACGCCGTCGATGATGCTGGCGTGGTTCAGCTCGTCGGAGATAATCACATCGCCCTCCACGAAGCATGAGGGGATTGTGCCCGAGTTGGCGTTGAAGCCCGATTGGAACACCAGCACCGCTTCGGTCTTTTTGAACTCGGCGAGTTTCTGCTCCAGCGTTTCGTAGAGGGTGTTCGTGCCGCCGAGCCAGCGCACTGCGCCTGCGCCCGCGCCCCACTGTTGCACAGCTTCGATAGCGGCTTGCTTGAGGCGTGGGTCGTTCGCCAGCCCCAGATAGTTGTTGGAAGCCAAGTTGATGACCTCGCGTCCGCCGATGCGCACGCGCCCGCCCTGTGGCGTCTCCAGAATCGGCGGCTGCTTATACAGATTCTGCGCCTTCAGCTGCTCGATGCTCTCGTGAAGCCACTGCTGGAAGCCTGCGTTCATGGCTCGCCTCCTCAGTCGATGAAGTGGACAGGGAACCGCGCGGTCAGTTCGCGCACGCGGGCGCGAACATCCGCCAGCACGGTCTCGTCTTGGTAGCCACGCAGCGCGTCGGCGATAAGTTCGGCGATGATGGGCATTTCCGCCTCGCGCATGCCGCGCGTCGTCACGGCGGGCGTGCCCACCCGCAGCCCGCTCGTCACAAACGGCTTCTGCGTGTCGTAGGGGATCATGTTTTTGTTGGTGGTGATCTGCACGCTGTCCAGCACCTGCTGCGCGAGTTTGCCCGTGACGCCCAGCGGGGTGAGGTCAATCAGGATTTTGTGGCTGTCGGTGCCGCCCGCGACGAGTCGGAAACCCTGCACTTGCAAAGCGTGCGCCAGCGCCCGCGCGTTCGCCTTCACCTGCTGCTGGTAAATCTTGAACTCGGGCTGCAACGCCTCGTGGAAGCAGACCGCCTTGCCCGCAATCTGGTGCATCAGCGGACCGCCCTGCAGTCCGGGGAACGCCGTCTTGTCGATGAGTTGCGCGTACTCCGCTTTGCAGAGGATGAGCCCGCCTCGCGGTCCCCGCAGCGTCTTGTGTGTGGTGGTGGTCACGAAGTCGGCGTAGGGCACGGGCGATGGGTACTCGCCTGCGGCGATTAGTCCCGCGTAGTGCGAGATGTCCGCCATCAGATACGCGCCCACCTCGTCGGCGATGGCGCGCATCGCTGCCCAGTCGATCTCGCGCGGGTAGACCGTCGCGCCGCCGACGATGAGCTTCGGGCGGTGTTGGCGGGCAAGGTCGCGCAGCTGATCGTAGTCGATGAGTTCCGTGTCGCGGCGCACGCCGTAATGCACGACATTATAAAGCATCCCCGAAAAGTTGACGGGGCTGCCGTGCGTGAGGTGTCCGCCCTGCGCGAGGTCTAACGCCATCATCGTGTCGCCCGGCTTGAGGACGGCGAAGTAGACCGCCATGTTGGCGTTCGCGCCAGAGTGGGGCTGCACATTCGCGTGTTCCGCGCCAAACAGCCGCTTCGCCCGCTCGATGGCGAGGTTCTCCACCTCGTCGTAGTATTCGCACCCGCCGTAGTAGCGTTTGCCGGGGTAGCCTTCGGCGTACTTGTCGGTCATCACGGAGCCGACCGCCTCGCGCACGGCGCGACTGGTGATGTTCTCGGAGGCGATGAGTTCCAGGTTCTGCTCTTGGCGGGCGGTCTCGCGCTGGATGAGCGCGTACACTTCGGGGTCAACTTCCGCAAGCGACGCGGTGCGCTGCCGACGCACCATCTCGGTATAGTCGATGACGCTCATAGGGCTTCTCCTCACAGGGATTCTACCCGATGGGGTATGCTTGTTAAGATGGCAACCGTCGCCAAACGCTTGATGAGCGCAGCGGAGTTTGAGCGCGAGTATATGGGCACGCGCGCCGAGCTGTGGCGCGGGGAGGTACACGAGTATATGCCTGCCAGTCGAAGGCATGGGCGCGTCGCGTCGAACATCAATACCGCCATAAACTACCACAGCAAACAGCATCGTTTAGGCGAGGTACATGCAGCCGAGACAGGTTTCGTCGTGCGCACGCCTGCAGGGGAGAGCGTCTTAGCGCCCGATGTGGCGTTCATCCGCAAGGAGCGCATTCCGCCCGACCTGCCCGACGAGGGCTTCTGCCCGATTGTGCCCGACTTGGTGGTGGAGGTGCTTTCGCCCAGCGAGACGCTTGCAGCCGCGCACGAGAAGGCGCGGGAATGGCTGGCAGGCGGCGCGACGCTCGTGTGGCTGATTGACCCGAAGCGGCGCATAGTGGAGGTGTGGCGGCGCGAGGGGCTGACGCAAACCCTACACGACGACGATACCCTGCAGGGCGAGGAGGTGCTGCCTGGCTTTGCGTTCCCCGTGCGCGAGTTGTGGGAGTAGGCGCATGGCTACTCAACTCTCAATACCCGATACTGCCCACGAGTGTCAAATATCTCGGTTCCCGACTCAGGATGCTCGATTCGCTGGCGCACCGCACGATACAACGCCTCGATGAAAGCCAAGCGGAACTCAGAGAACTCCACTTGGAACCAGAAGGTATCCTTCTCGTCTTCGCCAGGATACTCCAATCGCCCGCTCGCCGCAATCTTGACCTTGTCTCCCAGATGACCTGAGGTGCGACAGCGATACGCCACCTTCCCTTGAGTGATAAACTCTGCGGAGCGTACTAACAGGGTCTGTGGCTCTATTGTAAGCCGCCACTCGCCGTGCTCCTCTGGACCCAGCCAGCCTTCGGCGCGCAAGTGCAACAGACCGTCCTTTGAGCGTTTCTGCTCCAGCACGCGCTTCAGGTAGCGTCCGTAGCCTCGCCCAGCCACATGGAGTATCTCCCCTTCATCCATCGCGAAGCTGTCGATGTCCATCGGATAGAGCACCAGCGTCGCGCCTCCGCGCGCCTGTTCGATAATCTCGCCCGACGCGGTTGTCGTGAGGGCTTCCCATTCGGTGTAAACGGCGTTGAGCTGGATGTGCAAGTCTTTGAGCATGTAGTCCTGCACGGGGCGTGAGTTCAACGATGTCCCTTTCTGGAAGGGCGAGTTTGGAACAAATGGTGGTAGAGTTAGATAGGTGAATTGGTCGCCCCATATGGCAGCACGGGTCGCATCAGCGGTGACCCTGTATCGCGCATGACTATCCCCTGAGCGCCATCCGTTACGGGTCACGAAGAGCGTAGCGGACCAACCGCGGGCAATCTCTTCGTCCACCGCGCGCAGGCGTGCGAGGATGTCCGTGTCTTTACCAGTCGGCGCTTGACCTGCAGGTAGCAGACCTGCCGAGAGCCAGAGTAGTCCAACCAACAGTGTCAGTGTGTACCACAGGCGTATCATCTCGAACCACCTCCTAAAGCGTATTGGTGGGAATGCTGTATTCGGTACCTATTGTTGGGGAGACACCACCTTCACTACAGCATTTGAACCCAGGTCTACGATATCCCTGCAATATCACCGGCCCCCTCTTACAGCGATCTTGATTGTCCCGATCGTCTATTATACCAATCGCCGAGCCGGAGTTCACAAATTCCTGCGCGTGCAGAATCCCCCCACTCCCTGCCCTCTCCCCCCTTGTCAAGGGGGGAGAGGGTCGGGGTGAGGGGGGATTCGAGTCCTGTGCATTCACGAACTTTGGCAGCGCAGTTGGTATTACACACCTCCACATGACTCTCCCCTGTGCGCAAGAGCCGCACCCAACATTTATACGTAGGAATTCCTGCCAATGCTCGCGATCTGCCCTGCACCCTATAAACCTCCTGAGTTCTTGGTACGCCCAAGCACTACGTTGCCGATCGAGGTCAAAACCAACATCGCATTCCTGAATAGTACCATCAAGGTATCCCGGGCAGTGGAGCAACCTTCCAAAATATGTGACTACACAGCCGTCTTTGTAAGGCGTAAGGCCCTCGTTGGGATTCTGAGGATCTCTTGGAGGATCGTGATGGCATTCGTAAGTTGTTGACGGCAAGAACTTGCGCACGCGCTCGGTCGGCGTGAGCTTCAGGTTTTCCCGCAGCAACGAGCGGTCAATAAATTGCTTGTAGTACTCAATCACAGGGTCAGGCTCCAGCGACACAGGCACAAACTCCTCTGGGCGTTGCATGGTGGAATTGTACCCCTAATCCCCCTGCGTGCGAGCGCGCCAGCTCAGCACACCAACGGCTACCACGCACAGATACGCCCACCAGTCGCCCAAGCGCACATACGGCGTCTGGTGCGCGTGCAAGCCGATTGTGCCGACGGCGACCACTGTCTTCTGGGGATGTTGCACGATGCGCTCGCCCAGCGGTCCGTAAAAGCCAACCTCGTAGCCATCGAACGCCGACCGCGCGACCCACCGCCCTGTCTCAATCGCACGCAACACCGTGAAGTCCGCATACTGCCTCGTGATAGAGCGTGAACAGGCAGGTCTGGTTATTGTGCTGGCTCACATAGGCGGCGAGCGGGTAGGCGTCGCTCCAGTCGCTGAGGTACATCAGGGTGCTTTGGGCAAGTTGGCGCACTTGGCTAAGGCACCGTTTCGCGCGGGCGTTCTCGCGCGCCTCTGCCAGCACGGGGAACAGCAACGCTGCGAGCAGGGCGAGGATGCCCAGCACAACTAAAAGCTCCACCAGTGTAAAGGCGCAGCGTGATCTCATCGGCGTCGCCTCAAGTAAAACAGCAGCGCAAGCCCAAACAGCACAATCGCAGGGAGGAACATCCAGAACGAATAGCGTCGCTGTGGCGTTTCGGGGGGCAGAAGGTTGCCCTCTTGATAAGCGAGTTGTCGAAGTTCATCTTCAGAGATCAGCTTACCTTTCCAGCGATATTGGATTGCTTTGTCTTCAGACTCTCTCATCTGCGTCAGAGTCAAATCTTTTCCCAAGAGGCGATAATCATAAATAGTAACTCCGAGTGGTAAAGTTGGTTCGTTGTTATCACTGTTCGCCATTTGCACCTGTTTTAAGTTAAAGACAACTTCCTCGCGTCGGTTGCCTGCAGCGCGTGCGTATCTTACTCTGTACGGTGTTTTCGTCGGTTCTACTGAAAACTTACCCTCACTTATAACCTGAGCTGTTTCGCCCATGCTGTAGATCTCCATCTTTTCTGGGAGGTCGTCACTATAGAATAAACGAATCACAGTCTCACCATCGCCGCTTTCATAGGTGTAGATTCGAGTACCGCTCTTCGTAGACGGGGTAAACTTCACTCCACTAAGTTTCTCTACAAATTGTATATCTTTGTGAGATAGGTAGCAAAGGAGAATCAGACTGGGCATCCACACAGGGTCTTGCACGCCTGTAGGGCTTCCAACTGTCAATAGGTTCTTAGAAGGTTTCCAGATAATTCCACGATTTATGGGTATCTCGCTCCCTTCTGATACGATGTTGATCAAATCCCCAGTAGCGATGAGGCAAGTCTGTCCATTGAAGAAAGCATAGTATTCGCTCAACGCTACTTTGGAGAGACGTCCTATGGCAGGAATTTCAAGCTGGATAGGCAGCTTCGCCCTTGCTGTAATGGATTTCTCGCTCACAACAAGTTGTAACTCTGAGCGAGTGCTTACATTGAAGACCATACTCACGTTGGGGTGCTTAGCCCGCAGCACCTCAGCATCAGCTTTCGAGGCAGACTCTTTACAGTGTATTTCTATTTCCCAAGTAAGGGCAAGGTTACCTTGAGACCACGAAAGGCAGTAGCAGTATAGAAGACTGCACAATAAGACAGCCCATAGTCTGTTTTTGGTCATTTGCCTCGCCTCCATCTGAAAGCAGAGTAGTTGGGAAATGCTTACCCAACTACTCGTGAGTCAGAATCAATATACTTTAAGGATTGCACCAGCTTACCGTGACCGTGTCCAAAACCCCTACAGCTGTGTATTGTCTGCTACAATCACAGGTTGGACCTGACGTAGGCAAACAAGGAGCGCGTTTCATAACACGAGGAACTGTAAGCGTGGTGGGATCACATTTTTCGTCTCCCCGAATGCAGTCCCTTGACAGCCAATCCAACTTGTAGCACCCTCCTGCACAGTTATCCTGTGGACGGCAAGTAATCGTCCAAGGGTCAATGGAGTGTTTGTGTTCTACACACCGCTTGTTGTTGCCGCCACCTCCACCGCCGCCAGCGCTGGCGAACTGTGTCAGTGATAGAGCAGCAACTGCCAGCATCGCCCAAACATAAGCCATTACTCGTTTCATCGTCTGTTCCTCCTATCGTGAAAGTGAGGCGTCTTGAACCGTGAACCGAACCGTTATCAGCTCCCGCCAACTGTAGCGACCATCCCGCACAATCAGCTCTACACGCTGTTCTTGCGTACCTGCACGCTTACCCGTGGTGTCCACCTGCACTGTGAGCGGAAAGCCCGTCAGCGGCAACATCCGACGCTTCGGCTCCTCCACGACCGTACACCCACAGTGCGGCATTACATCCACCTCCAGCGTGCTTCCCGTCGGGTTGAACACCCACACCTGATGCGCAATCACAGCGCCCGCAGGCACAACGCCCGCATCGTAGGTCGCGCCCATCAGCCAAAGACGGTTGCCCTCTAAGCGACGCTCAGCATAACCAACCAGAAACAGCCACGCTAAGCTGACGCCTATCAGCACGCCGCCCCAGCTTATGGGGCTTCGACGAGTCTGGCTCTCCGTTCGGTTCACCGTTGCCATCGTCGCCTCCTGCCAATTATAGTAGTCGCCACTGCCAAACTTGAGTACCCTCCAAGGGGTGATTGGCTGGGAATTTCGCCCCTATTTCTCCAGTTGCTGGCGCAGTTGCACTCTGATGCGCTCCAGTTGCTTGTGTACCGCCCGCTGCGAGACGCCCAACCGCTGCGCAATCGCCCGCTCGGTGAGACCTTCCAGCCAATGCCACGCGGCGACCTGCCTGTCGGGTCTGGGGGCAGGTCGTGATAGGGCTGGCACGTCATGCTGTCCCCCCCCCCCCGTGCGAGGCGGTTAGTCCTCTGCGAACACCGTAGCGTTGCTTGAGGAAACATCGTTGTTCTCCTGTGATAAAGTATGCCTTTACAGGGGGGATTCCTGCTACTTCAAGGCAAGTTTCGGAAACAGTTCGGCGGTGGGTATCATCCCTCGTTCTCTTGGTCAGCGAGCTGCTCCAGCTCCGCAATCACTTCAAAGTCGCGTGGGCGTCCTGCGGCGCGCTTGAGTTCGATGAGCTTGCGTAGCCCGACGCACAGGCAGGGGACACCAAACAGTTCCACCTCGACAGCCGCCTCGCGCAGCGCGTCGTACACGCCGCCGCCGACCACTTACCCCAACAGGTCAATCGGTCCCGCGTCGGTGCTGAGCGTGAAGTTCAGTCCATACTGGAGCGTTGTGGCGTCCCACTGGAACGGCAGGTTCGGCGGCGCGTCGCGCGGGTACGGCGCAAACGGCGCGAGCGCGTCTGCCAATCGGCGCAGGTTCTCTGGCGTGCGCCGATACACTAGGTCGATGTCGCGCGTGAAGCGCGATGCGCCCCACACCACCGCCGCCAAGCCGCCGACGAGGATGAACTCCACGCCCGCGTCGTGCAAGGCGCGCAGCACCCGCTCGAAGTCGGTCGTTTCAGGGCGTTCGTCGGTCATCGCGGAGTCTTGCTCCTGCGCGGCGCAGCTCGGCGTAGACGCGCCCCATCTCCTGCATCTTGCGCACGCGCTCGGTCGGCGTGAGCTTCAGGTTTTCCCGCAGCAACGAGCGGTCAATAAATTGCTTGTAGTACTCAATCACAGGGTCAGGCTCCAACGACACGGGCACAAACTCCTCTGGGCGTTGCATAGCGGAATTGTACCCCTAATCAGATACCCCGCTGCGTGCGAGCGCGCCAGCTCAGCACACCAACGGCTACCACGCACAGATACACCCACCAGTCACCGAAGCGCGCATACGGCGTCTGGTGCGCATACAAGCCGACTGTGCCGACGGCGACCACCGTCTTCTGGGGATGCTGCACGACGCGCTCGCCCAGCGGTCCGTAGAAGCCAACTTCGTAGCCATCGAACGCCGACCGCGCGACCCACCGCCCTGTCTCAATCGCGCGCAGCACCGTGAAGTCTGTATACTGCTGGCGCACAGTGGCGTTTTTGAGCGAGCCTTCGGCGGTCAGCAGACACAGCCACTGCGCGCCCCGCTGCACCTGCTGACGCGCTGTCCACCCGAACAGGCTCTCGACACAGATGAGCGTCCCGACAGGCGGTTGCCCTTCGATCCACAACGGCTCAATGCGCTCACCTGCCAATAAACCATCTCCGTGTATCCCCAGTGGGCGCAGGAGGTTTTTGAACGGCGCGGGCGGTAGCCACTCGGTGAACGCCATCAGTTTCACCTTATCGTAGCGTGCAGGCGGTAGGTCTGGCGTGAAAGCCAGCGCGCTGTTGCAGTTTTTGCGGGACGCCGCGTGCGTAATACTCGCTCCCACGAGCAGGCAAGTTCCATATTGCGCGCTCCAACGCTGCCAGCGGCGTGCGTTGGGGTCGGCGGGGTCAGCGCAGGTCTCCGTTGCTTCGGGGAACGCGACCCACTGTGCGCCCTGCTGAACAGCGGTTCGGATAAGCGACTCGTAGCGTTCACGCTCGATCTGCAGCGCGTAGACGCTTGAAGGCATCAGATACACCACGCCCACGCGCAGTGTGCCTTTAGGCGGGGGCGTCCAGAGCCGATAGCCCGCGCCATAGCCGAGCCAGAACAGCGCAAGAAGCCCCCCAAGCACGCTTGCCGTTCGCCCCTGCCCCCGCCACGCCAACACAAGCGCGCCGTTCCACGCGATAATCAGCCACTCCACCAGCCACACACCGCCCAACGAAGCGGGCAGCAGCAGAAACGGCGTCTGTCCCAAGCCCAGCGCGAACATCCCCCACGGGAAGCCCAACGCGCCCAGCGCGCGCGCCCAACTCATCAGCGTCCACAGGCATGCAAGCCCGACCACCCACTGCCACCCCTGCAGGCGGAGCCAGCCCAGCAACGCGCCGAACGCCGTCCACCAGCCGAGCATCCACAGCAGTGCGAGCGTCCACGCCACCCCGCCCGCCCACTCCGAGTCGCCCTGCTGGAACACGGGCAGCGCGCTCACAGACAGCGCGACCCAGTAGCCACCGCCCCACCAGAACGCGCCCCACGCCGCTTGCGAAATCCCTGCCCCATACAGGCGGTACAACCCCAGCGCAGGCGCGAAAAGCAGCACCCACCACCAGTTCAGGGGTGCGAACGCCAACGCGCAGAGCGCGCCGCTTATCGCCAACCATCCCATGCCCGCCTCTACTCGTCGCAAGTGCCTTCCATAAACCACGCGCTGCCTCGCGGACGACTGGGACACCGCCAACACGGTTGCCCCTGACGATTCCGAGCCGCCAGCCCGAACAGCGTGTCTTCGCACGCCTGCCCACCCCGATAGTACGCCGAAAGCTCCACCAAGCAGTACTGAGACGCCATCTGTCCGTCGCCGCGGGTAATCGTGCCGTAGCCCCGCCGCGTCTTCCAACTCTTGGCGTGCCCATCGCCGAGCGCGACATTCATCCGTTCGTGATGACGCCCCTGAATGAACGGCGTCAAAGTCGGAAGCCCTGTCATCACCGCGTCAAAATACATCACCGTCTCGCTTGGGAACTCCAGCTGCGCCCCGTGAATCGGTGGATGGAAGGCGTTGCCTGGCAGCGTCCCCGCCTCGAACAGGCACCAGTTCGCCATGTAGCTGCTCTGCTGAAAGCCCATCGCAGGGCACAGCGTCATCACTTGCGCGAACACACGCGCCACATCCATCGGCGCAGGGTCTGAAGGGCAAATCACAATCTGCTTGTCCCGAATGTAGGGTACCAGCTCGTGATAGAGCGTGAAGAGACAGGGCTGGTTGTCGTGCTGGCTCACATAGGCGGCGAGCGGGTAGGCGTCGCTCCAGTCGCTGAGGTACATCAGGGTGCTTTGGGCAAGTTGGCGCACTTGGCTAAGGCACCGTTTCGCGCGGGCGTTCTCGCGCGCCTCTGCCAGCACAGGGAACAGCAACGCCGCCAGCAGGGCGAGGATACCCAGCACGACTAAAAGCTCCACCAGTGTAAAGGCGCGAGCCATCCTCATCGTCGTCGCCTCAAGTAAAACAGCAGCGCAAGCCCAAACAGCACAATTGCAGGGAGGAACATCCAGAACGAATAGCGTCGCTGGGGCGTTTCGGGGGGCAGAAGGTTGCCTTGCTGATATGCTAACTTTTCGAGTTGCTGTGGGTCAGGAAGGATTCCTTGCCATCGATACCTGACTACCTCATCCCACCGCGAACCACTTCGGAAAAACTCCTGATAGTCTTTATGGCTCCAGTGCTTGCTTATCAGGCGAAAGTCAGAGACCATACAGCCTAAAGGCAAGTCGATACTCATATCTTCTTCACTACATGTTTTTATATTCTCCAATTCAAACAGTATAGACACCTTCCGCCTTTGTTCTGGGGATATTTCGGTTTTTTCGAAAAACAATTCTTTATAAAAATGTTGTCCATCTTTTTCCAAATACGAGCCAAAGGAGTATTCCACGTTTTTCTCGAAGGCTCCTAACTTGAACGGTATTGAAATCTTGCTTACCTGACCGTTGGGTCTGACTTGAACGCGCATCATCCTCTCTAAATGCGTAGCAGTTCCACTAAGCTCTATTGCCTGACCTCGCCGAGTAATAATGGGTTGGCTTGTGAACAAGCGCTTTGGCGATACAAACACAAGCAGACCATAAAAGAATTCGAAGCCCGGCTCAGAATATAAAAACGGTTGCTGAAATACATAATCGTAAATCAGGTTCTCTTTGCAACTAAAAACATAAGCTTCAGAAATACTTCCAGGCTTGCTGCCTGCAGACACGGCGTGGATCGGATAAGTACCGACTATGTACATTCCCCCGTCAAGAAACAAGAGCATAGGGGTATTCACTCTCCCATTGGTGCTCCAGCCCCTAACAACCATTCTCTCGCCTTTGCGTACAACCGTGAACTCAAGGGTTGTTCTGTAATTGTACGACCTTTCCAAAAGTTGTCCACCAATCTTCTCGACTTGCGTTTGTAAGTCATTATACGCCTGTTCATCCATCTCGTATTCTATCGAAACTTTTGCTCTCCATGTGAACTTTCGTCCATGTGCCCATTCTTCAAGGCTGTTCAGAGTGTCTGCTATACGCGAGGCAGTCTTATCTCCTGCAAAAGCCAACAAAAGAGATAGCATAGAGTATGCAAGTACGGCGAGTCTCCTACAAGTCATTTCGCTACCTCCAATTAGGCTGAGTAGGCTTCAGCCTACCCAGCCAGGATTGCGTCACTCAGCACAGTCATCCAGCCAGTACTTCATTTACAGTCATCCAGCCAGACCTTCATTTGTGGTCCTACATTTGTAAGTTCAAGCTGACATCCGCATGGATTGCCGCCACAAGGTGCGACATATGTGTCAACTAAATATTCTCCATCATTCTCGGTACATTTTTCACTCCCACGAACGCAGTCTCCATTTGGTTGAATAAACCATCGGCAATTCCCACCGCACGGGTTTTGACGACAGCCACTACCGATAGGCTCAGACCGCGGACGTTTGACACAGTCTTTTCTTACGATCCGCGCGTCAGCTAATGGCAACGGTAGCAAAGCAGCAAGAGCAAGCGCCGCATAAATGTAAGTGATTACTCGTTTCATCGTCTGTTCCTCCTATCGTGAAAGTGAGGCGTCTTGAACCGTGAACCGAACCGTTATCAGCTCCCGCCAACTGTAGCGACCATCCCGAACAATCAGCTCTACACGCTGTTCTTGCGCACCCGCACGCTTGCCCGTGGTGTCTACCTGCACCGTGAGTGAAAAGCCCGTCAACGGCAGCATCCGACGCTTCGGCTCCTCTACGACCGTACACCCACAGTGCGGCATTACATCCACCTCCAGCGTGCTTCCCGTCGGGTTGAACACCCACACCTGATGCGCAATCACAGCGCCCGCAGGCACAACGCCCGCATCGTAGGTCGCTCCTATTAGCCAAAGACGGTTGCCCTCCAAGCGACGCTCAGCATAACCAACCAGAAACAGCCACGCTAAGCTGACGCCCATCAGCACGCCGCCCCAGCTTATGGGGCTTCGACGAGTCTGGCTCTCCGTTCGGTTCACCGTTGCCATCGTCGCCTCCTGCCAATTATAGTAGTCGACGCTGCCAGACTTGAGTACCCCCAAGAGGTGATTGGCTGGGAATTTCGCCCCTATTTCTCCAGTTGCTGGCGCAGGTGCGCTCTGATGCGCTCCAGTCGCTTGTGTACCGCCCGCTGCGAGACGCCCAACCGCTGCGCAATCGCCCGCTCGGTGAGTCCCTCCAACAAATGCCACTCGGCGACTTGTCTGTCTCCCTCGCACAGCGTCTGCAACGCCTGCTGCAGGGCGAGGGCGAGTATGCACGCCACAAACGGCTCCTGCGCGGCTGGGTCTTCGTACTCTATCTCTTCGCCTGTCTCCTCGTCGCAGGGCGGGTCGCACTCGCGCTTGGCAGACGCCCAGATGCGGTCGCAGAAGCGTTTCAGGTGCTGCCCAATCACGCGCACACCCCACTGATAGAGCGAGCCGCCACAATCGGGGTCGTAAGTCGCCTCGGCGCGGCAGGCGGCGTAGGCAGCCTCGTGGTAGAGTTCCTCGTGCCAGTCGCTGGTGTAGGGGCGCGGGGCGATGTGGGGTCGGCACTGGGCGACGCAGTGGTGAACGGCGCGTTGCAGTTCTGGGGGCAGGTCGCGCAGCAGATCGTGGAAAGCGTGGCGCGTCATGCTGCACCCCCCCCTGTGCAACGGTTGGTTATCAGCGAACACCGTAGGGTTGCTTGGGTGAACATCGTTGTCCTCCTGCGATAAAGTATGCCGTTGCAGGGGGGATTCCTGCCGCTTTGGCGGGAAATGTACCCTCTGAACAAGTGCACCCGATAGGGTATACTCCTGCACACCACCAATCGGGTGAGACTATGAGCGATAGCCATAACCAGCGATACGACTGTGTCGTGCTTGGGGCTGGGCTGGCGGGTTTGTATGCGGCGTATCTGCTACGCCAATCGAACTTCTCCGTGTGCGTGCTGGAGGCGCGCGAGCGCGTCGGGGGGCGAGTGCTAACCATGCGCACGCTGGCGCGCCAGCAGCATGCCGAACTTGGTCCCGAGTTTATCGACTCCAATCATCATCGCGTGATTCGTTTAGCCGAGCGTTTCAACCTGACCCTGAGTACGCGCCCTGACTTTTGGGGCGTGTCGCCGACGCCGCCGTTTGGACGCCGTGCGCAACGCGCGTGGCGTCAGTTCTGGAACGAGGTCTACGCGCTGGCGGCGCAAGTGCCCGACCGCCATGCGCCGTGGGATGCGCCCGAATCGTTGCGTGCGCTGGACTGCGTCTCGATGCGGGCGTTTGCGGAGCAGTTGGGCGTGTGGGCAGCGGGCGAGCCGCTGTTCCGCCGCTACACGCGCAACATCGAGGCAACCGAGCCAGAGAATGTGTCGGTCTACAGCATCGCCGCGCAGGAGGCGTTCTACGGCAAGGGCGTGTATGCGGGCGTGTACCGCTTCGTGGACGGCACGGACAGCCTGCCGCGCGCGCTGGCGGACGCCTTCTGTGCGCTTGGGGGCGACCTGCACTTGAACGCGCCTGTGGAAGCCGTTGAGCAGACGCCCGACGGCGTGCGCGTTTATGCGCGGCAGGCAGGCAAGCCGCTGACCGTGCAGGCGTCCTACGCGATTGTCGCGCTGCCGTTCCCCGTGCTGACGCAGCTGGAGTGGCGCCCTGCGCTGCCGCCGCAGCGCGTGGAGGCGCTCCAACGCGCGGGCAAGGGCGCGGTCATCCGCACGCTGATTCAGTTCCGCCGTCGCTTCTGGCGCGAGGAACCCTTCCCGCGTGCCTACCCTGACCGCGCCGACATCAGCGCGATTTGGGAGGAGACCGACCTGCAGGCGGGCGAGTCGGGCGTGCTGTCGTTCTGGACGGCAGGCGACGCCGCGCACTGCTGGGCGTCGCTTTCGGAACAGGCGCGCATTGAGGAGTGCCTGCGCGTGCTGGAGGTGATGTACCCTGCTTGCCGCGCAGAGGTCATCGCTGCCCACAGCTACGACTGGCAAGCCGACCCGTTCGCGCAGCACGCCTACATCTATCACGCGCTGGGCTACCTCACCGAAGCGTTGCCCCTGCTGCGCCAGCCTGAGGGGCGGCTGCATTTTGCGGGCGACTACCTGAGCCTGTTCGTGGGCTACATGGAGGGCGCGCTCGAATCGGGCGAACGCGCGGCAAACGCTGTGCGGAATGCGCTGCGACCGCCCGCGTGAGGTATACTCTCCCTACCGATGAGCAGAACCGTTGTGCTGGTCTATTCAGGCGGGTTGGACACCACTGTCTGCATCCCGCTGCTAAGGGAAGAGTACGGCTTCGAGCATGTCGTGACGGTCACGGTCGATGTGGGGCAACCGCGCGAGGACATCGCCGACGCCGCCGAGCGCGCCAAGATTCTGGGCACGGAACACTACACGGTAGATGCCCGCGCCGAGTTCGCCGCCGACTACTGCATCCCTGCGGTCAAGGCGAACGCCGACTATCAGGGCTACCCGCTCAGCACGGCGATTGCCCGCCCGCTAATCGCCCAGAAAGCTGTCGAAATCGCGCAGACGCTGCCCCGTGTGGACGCCTTCGCGCACGGCTGCACCGGCAAGGGCAACGACCAGTTCCGCATCGAGTTTATGCTGCGTACGCTGATGCCAGGCGTGCCCATCATCGCGCCGATGCGCGAGCGCAACATGACGCGCTCCGAAGAGATTGAATACGCCCGCGCGCGCGGTGTGCCCATCCACCAAAGCAGCGAGAAAATCTGGAGCATCGACGAGAACCTGTGGGGACGCTCCATCGAAGGCGGACGGCTCGAAGACCCCAGCTACGCGCCGCCCGAAGAGATTTTCCGCTGGACGCGCAGCCCGCAAGAGGCGCACCACGCGCCGCAGGTTATCGAAATCACCTTCGAGAACGGCGCGCCCGTCGCCGTCGATGGACAGCGGATGGAGCCACTCGCGCTGATTCAGTACCTGAACGAGCTGGCGGGCGAGCATGGCGTCGGGCGCATCGACATAATGGAAGACCGCTTGCTGGGTCTGAAGGTGCGCGAGAACTACGAGTGCCCCGCTGCCGTGACGCTGATAACGGCGCACCGTGCGCTGGAGGCGTTGGTCTGCACGCGCGACGAGCTGCGCTTCAAGGCGCAGGCAGACCGCGCGTGGGCGGAACTCGCCTACGCGGGGCTGTGGCTCGACCCGTTCAAGGAGTCGCTGGAGGCGTTCATCCACAAGGTGCAAGAGCGCGTGTCGGGCAAGGTGTGGCTGCGCCTATACAAGGGCAGCGCGACGGTGATTGGGCGCGAGAGCCGCTGGGCGCTTTATGACGCGGCAGCCGCCTCGTTCGACGACAAGTCGTTCGACCAGTCCGAGATGAGCGGTGCGGTCAAAGCGCACGGCATGCCCGCGCGCTTGTATTACCAGCTCAAGCGTCAACAAGGATGAACCTCTACCATCTGCCGTTGGGCGACGACGCGCCGTATGTGGTGCCTGTGGTGATTGAAATCCCCAAAGGCACGCGCAACAAGATTGAGTACGACCCGAAGTATGGCGTGTTTCGGCTGGATCGGGTGCTGTATTCGCCTGTGCATTACCCAGGCGACTACGGGTTCATTCCGCAGACGCTCTCGGAGGACGGCGACGCACTGGACGCGCTGGTGATTATCACCGACCCGACCTTCACGGGGTGCGTGATTATGGCGCAGCCGCTGGGCGTGCTGGTGATGGAGGACGACAAGGGGCAGGACGAGAAGATTATCGCCGTGCCCTACCATGACCCGCGCTTCGAGGAGGTGAACGAGATCACCGACCTGCGCAAGCACACGATTCGCGAGGTGCAGCACTTCTTTGAGGTCTACAAGGAGCTGGAGGGCAAGCCGACGGCGATGCTGGGCTGGCACGGCTCGGCGCACGCTCGTGAGATTATCGCCGCGGCGCATCAGCGGTTCCTACAGCGGTATGGGCGGTAGCGTTTGGCATGAAAGTTGCTACTCGCCCGATTAGAGCGCAGCACACCTCTGGGGGCGTCGTGCTGCGGAGCGAAGCGCGGATTGCGCAGACAGTTTCGGGAGGCATCACGAGACTGGTTCGCGCCGCCTATCGACGCCCCCGTGCCTTGTTCTGCGAACCTTACCTGCCTTTGGCGACGCACGAGATGGAATGGTTCCCATCGGGAGGATGCGACCGATGGGACGATTGTGGGGCGTATTGTGGGGAGTTGTCGCGACTGTTGGGAGCCTATATGCTGACCTTTCGCCTGCGCCGCCGCGCACGCCGAACGGCATGCTATGGGCAGGCACGACCTTCCAACTGCGCGCGTCGGCAACCGCCAATAGCAACCTCGTGGCGCAATCGGACGCCGCGTTGGTGCAGGTGGGGCAGGTCATCCGATGGCAGTGGCGATTGGAGTCGGAGCATGCGCTCTCGGTACCGCAGGGCGCAGACGCCGTCTTCCGTGTGCGTGTGGTCAACGACGGCAACGGCTGGGACAACCTCACCTTCGGGCTGGCGCGCTACGAAGTGGAGGGGCAGCAGAACTGGACGATTGACCTGTTCGAGAACCGTGCGGGTGATGGGCGGGTCTCGGGCAGCCCTTCAGTCAACGGCGCAGGTAGCCCAATCCCTCCGGGCGGCGATATGCTCTACTTGGTGCGCATGCGCCCCCCAAACAGCTCGATTCCGACCGACGGCGCGTCATCGCGACTGCTGGCGACGCCTAATGGCGCGACGCAGGCGCAGGTGCTGGGCGAGTTTATCGCGGGCGTTGTGCGCAGCGCAAGCGTGCCCACCCGCGCAGGGAGCTACAGCTCACACACGAACTTCGTCCCTGCAACGCTGTATCAAGGACGGCTGTTCTGGATGGGTACTGTGCCCGACACGAACGAAACACGAATCTTTTTCACAAGTGCTGCCGTAAACGAGACACAGGGAAGCACGCTGGGCAATGAACGGTTGGTCTATGGGCGCACGCTGCGCAACTTCCGTCCAGTAGGCTTTAGCATTGTGTTGGGCGAGGGCTGGTTCACGGGGCTGGGCAATCAGCTGATACGGATTGACTTGCCGCGCGTGGTTGCCAACGACACGAGCAGCGACCCGTATACGGTAGTTGCGTTCCCTGCTGGGGTGCAGCCGCGTCTGGATTTGGCGCCGTTGGTGGCGAACGGGCGTCTGTATGTGGCGGGCAGCGACCGACGGTTGCATGCGATTAGCCCCGACGGCGTGCGCGTGGGGCAGAGCGCGCTCCTGCCGCCCCAATACGGCGCGTTTTCCACCAACTTGGTGCAGATTGGGCGCGTCTTCTACATCGGCACGGATCAGGGCTGGGTGGTGCAGTTCGATGCGCTGACGGGTGCGTTGCGCACGGCGCGACGCGTCTCGATGCAGCCGATTCACAGCCTCGCGCCCGCGTTTATGGGGCGCGCGCTGCTGGTACGGGCAGGCGCACGCGAATTGTACGCGCTGCAGCCGAGCCAGATGAGCGTGCAGTGGCGACGCGCGTTCACGGAAGACCTCGTGTCGCCCGTCGTGGCGTCCTCGCAGAGCGAAGTCGGCGCTGTGGTGGACAAGCTGGGGCGGCTGTTCGTGTTCCACACGCGCTTCGGGTTCAACATCCCGCTCTATCCGCAGCCGATTTTCGGCGACCAGCAGCTCGCCAGCGCGTCGATTGCCATTGTGCGCCGTGCGGGACGCGCCGTCGGCTATGTCTATGTGCTGGGGCAACTTGCGCGTGAGGCGAGCAACCCGCAAGCACTTTTCCGCATCGTGACGCTGGAAAACCCGCTCAACCGGCTGGAGTACGGCGAGAGTACGCTACATGTTGGCTCACACTACCATCCGCAGTTGCTCATCACAGGCACGCAGCAGAACAGCTACTGCCTGCTCACTTCGTTCCGCGCTGAGACGAACGGCGGCACCGTCGCAGGGATACCGTTGCGATAATCGGGGCACGCCCTTGTGCATCGGTATTAGGTACACTACTGTTGCACGAGGGCGGTCGTGAGAGGGACACGCGAACGGATTTTCGTGTTTGCACGCACAGGGATTGGCGACATCGTGTACACGATACCCGCGCTGCGCGCGTTGCGCCGCCGCTTCCCTGACGCGCACATCACGATTGAGGCGGGCGAGCGCGGGCACTCCCTGTTACGCTATTGCCCCTATGTGGACGAGGTGTGGGTGCGCATTCGCCCGCGTGGGCTACGGGGCAAGCTGCGCAGCATCTGGAACCTCTATCGCGGCAGGTTCCACCGCGCCGTGATTTTAGACCGCAGCGACGAAAAGACCCTACACACCTTCCTGGCGCGTATTCCGCAGCGCTACGGCGTGCGCAAGCGGCTGTTTGGCAGGCTGCTGACCGCCAGCATCGAGTGGGACCCCAACGCACACGACATGAACGACCACTTCCGCAAGGTGGTGGAGCTACTCGGTTGCGACACGAGCGACTGGCGGCTGGAGTTGTTTCCTGACCCGAAGGCGTACCAGAGCCTGCCGCAGAAGTTGGCACAGGCGGGCTGGCGCGGCGAGCGACCGTTGGTGGGCGTCAATCCCGGCGCGAGTGATCCCCACCGCCAGTGGCTGCCCGAACGGTACGCGCAGGTCGCCGACGCACTGCAACACGACGGCGTGCGCGTGCTGCTGCTGGGCGGCGCAGGCGATATGCCGCTCGCTGAAACTATCCTAAAAGCGATGCGCACCGAGCCGCTTACCCTCACGGGTAAGCTCACGCTGGACGAGCTGATTGTCGCCATCAGCGGGCTGGACGCGCTCATTAGCGGCGACACGGGACCCGCGCATCTGGCTGCCGCCGTCGGGACGCCCGTCGTCGGGCTGTACGGCGCGACCCCCGCGCGACGCTACGGTCCCATTGGCGAGAGACACATCATTATCGATAAATCGGACGCTTGCGGGACAGGGCGCGCCTGCATGCAGGCGATTCAGGTGGACGAAGTGCTGGACGCCGTGCGTAGGCTTGTATTCACCAGGGCATAGCGCATTATTCGTGCAGTGCGGAGGCAAGCGTGCTTTTGCGAGTTGAGCAATTGTTTGCCTGAGCGTTGGGCGAGCCTTGAAGCCCTTGCGCAGTAAGTTTGCAGGAAAACCCCCAGCCACTGCCGAATCAGGAATGCGATGGCGGTTCAAGATGAGTTAGTCAGAGCGCGGCAGACAGCTGAAGAAGCCGCCGCCGAAGAGCATAAGTTCCAAGAGGGGTTCACCTTCCGCACCTTCTTGGGACTTTTGTTCGTGGCGTTCGTGATGCTGCCGGGCAGTATCTACATGGGCTTGGTAGCAGGTATCGGCTTGGGCGCGGCGGCGGAGTGGGTGACGATTGTGCTGTTCGCGGAGGTGATGCGCCGTTCGCTGCAGCCTCTACGCCGACAGGAGATTTACATGCTTTACTACATCGCGGCGTCGCTGACCGCGATGGGCATCTACGGGCTTTCGGGTGGTCCGTTACAGTGGAAGATTTGGGATCAGTTTTTTGTGCAGTCGTCGCCTGCCGCACCGATTGCCGACCAAGTGCCGCGTTGGGCAGTGCCTGCGCCCGATTCGCCCGCGCTGCGCGAGCGCACCTTCTTGCATCCCGATTGGGCGTTGCCGATTTTTCTGCTTGCGCTCACCGAGATCTTGGGGCGCGCCAGCTGGATGAGCATGGGCTACCTGCTGTTTCGGATGACCTCGGATGTGGAGAAGTTGCCGTTCCCGCTGGCGCCTGTGGCGGCGTCGGGCGCGCTCGCGCTGGCAGAAGCGGGCAGCCGCGAGGAGTCGTGGCGCTGGGGCGTGTTCTCCACAGGCGCGGTCATCGGCATGGGCTTCGGGCTGTTCTATGTGGGCATCCCCGTGTTCACGGGCACGCTGTTCGGCAACGCACTGCAGCTCATCCCCATCCCGTTTTTGGACCTGACGCAGAATGTGGAGGCGAGCCTGCCGACCGCGATTGTGGGCATCTCCATCAACTTGGGCGAGGTGCTGGTCGGCTTCGTACTGCCGTATCACATCCTGCTGGGCGCGGCGATTAGCTCTGTGGCGACCTATGTGGTGGCGAACTCGATTCTGTATCGCGCGGGGCTAATCCCGAACTGGCAGCCGAACTCACCTGCGTTGCAGACGAAGCTTGCGGCGGACTTGGACTTCTGGCTGGCGATTATCGTGGGGCTGCAGTTGGCAGTGGCAGTGATTGGCGTCTCGATGGTGGTGCGCACGCTGCGCGAGTACCGAGTGAACCAGTCGCTGCGCCTGCGCGGGCTGACGCCTCCGCCAGGTCGGGGCGACCCACCGCTGTGGATCCCGCTGGCAGTGTGGGCGGTGTCGGTCGTTTCTTACATCGCGCTTTGCCGTGTGCTGGTGCCCGACTTTCCGCTGTGGATTGTAGCGGGGTTCGGCTTGCTCTGGAGTCCGCTCAACAGCTATGTGTCGGCGCGTATGATTGGGCTGACGGGGCAGGGCGTGTCCGTGCCGTTTATCAAGGAGGTGGCGATTATCAGCAGTCGCTACCCGCGCGTGGACATCTGGTACGCGCCGCTGCCGCTGTATGATCACGGCTGGGCAGCCCAACGCTTCCGCGAAGTGGAACTGACAGGCACGAAGTTCACCAGCATCCTGAAGGCAGAGCTGGTGATGTTGCCTGTGATATTCTTGGCGAGCTTCATCTTCTGGGCGTTTTTCTGGAAGGCAAGCCCAATCCCGTCGCCGCTGTTCCCGTTCGCGCAGAAGATGTGGCCCTACTACGCGCAGATGGAAGCCGTGTGGAAGCAGATTAACCTGCCCCAGAGCCAGATTCGCGAGGTGGTGCTGAACGCGCTGAACATTCCGCGCATTATTGCGGGTTTTGTGTCGGGGTTGGGGCTGTTCTGGCTGTTCAGCGCGTTCAAGTGGCCCATCCTGCTGTTTTACGGGCTGGTGAGCGGGGTGGGGCAGTTGCCGCACTTCACGCTGCCGAAGCTGCTGGGCGCGTGGCTGGGGCATCGCTACTTCAAAAAACGCTACGGCGAGGAGAACTGGATGCGCTACGCGCCCGTGCTGCTGGCGGGCTTCTTCTGCGGGATGGGGCTAATCGGCATGTTCGGGATAGCACTCGCGCTGGTCGCCAAGTCGGTCTCGGTGCTGCCGTTCTGAAGTGTTTGCCCTCACCCCAAGCCCCTCTCCCACGCGGTGGGAGCGGGGTGTAGGGGCGCACGGCGGTGCGCCCTGCACATTTTCCGCGTGGAGAGGGGCGTAGGGGCGAACGGCAGTTCACCCAACCACGCATCCCCCTCGTCCGCCTGCGGTAGAGGGGGACACATGGGGTGAGGGCAACTGGCAACGACGGCTTAACCAACTCTTAAAATCTTTGGGGGTAGCCTTTAGATGCGGTTCGGATAAAGTAAACCGAGCCGAAAGGAGGCAACTATGCGGACGATTATGGCTTTGGGCTTAACGAGTGTGCTTGTAGCGACGACCTGCGCCCAGGTGGTGCTGGGCAATGACAGGGGCAAAGTGCGCGCCGTCAACGCGCTGGCGCCGATTGAAACGAGAGAGCAACCCCTGCAGTGGAGCCGCCGCAACTTCCAGGACCGCGCTAACGACCAGATCTTTGGGTTCTACCCTGCATACACGATTCAGGTAGCTGGCACGCTGTTCGACTTCTACGGTGAGGATGTGGGCTTCGGCGGCGCGACAACGCCCGTGACCATCACCACTGTGGCCTCGCTGGTGAACAACTTCGGCTGGCCTACGAGCTTCACCGTTCCCCAGTACCTGTTCCGCCAAGGTGGCGCGTACACGAACCGTTCCAACAACGGCGACCACGGCGTTGAAGGGACAGTATGGATTAAGTACGAGCTGGATGACAGCAATCCGAACGGCTGGAATGTGGTGAAGGTGCAGGTGTTCGCGTGGGATGTGCGCGACATCACGCACAAGTCCAGCGACACTAAGACCCGCTCCTTCTCGGACACGGCTGCGCCTTACCGCATCGACATCTATGTCGCCCAGAACGACCCGAACCCCGCCAGCGACCCGCAAAGCGACCCCAACTGGACTTTTGTGGGCACGCTGAGCAAGGCGGACGGCACGCTGCCGAATGTGTGCGAGTGGGATCCCAACACAGGCAACACCTTCGGCGAGTGCCCACAGGCGACGCTGGACTACCTCAACGGGAACAATCGCCTTGGACTGAAGTTCTACCAAGACCCGACGAACGAAATCTGGTATTCCACGCTGAATGTGTCGGGTCAGAGCGGGATTAAGTATGTCGCGCTGGTCATTCCAGAGGGTAACCAGTACGGACAGGATCCCACGCTAAACGCGAGCAACAACACTGCGGCAGCGCTGCGCTACACGAACATTACCGATGTGCGCGTGATTGCGCAGGTAGGTCCTGAGGGCGATGTGAACGGCGACGGCTGCGTGGACGACGCCGACCTGCTGATCGTGCTGTTCAACTTCGGCAACGCAGGCGGTCAAGGCGATGTGAACGGCGACAACATCGTCGACGACGCGGACCTGCTGATTGTGCTGTTCAACTTCGGTTCGGGCTGCTAAGCCCTCACCCCTAACCCCCTCTCCTGCAAGTGGGAGAGGGGAGCTGCGCATGTAGGGGCAGACCTCTGTGTCTGCCCTTACTTATACCAATCGCGTGTTCAGAGTTTATGAATTGCCCCCCTGGTATATTACTACCAGCGCAAGCACTTGGCGGGGAACCCCGCCAAGTGCAACGGGCGTCGGAGCGTCAGCCCCCCTGGGACAACAAGCCCGTCCGGAGCATACGCCCGACGCCCACACGAACCATAGCCCGAACCCTTGCAAGGGCAACACGCCCGA